>JAESGV010000060.1_pt1 | contig 265723 bp, 256 predicted proteins | sample 9269781 | NCBI WGS metagenome assembly JAESGV01 (sample SAMN15741586, study PRJNA653496) | algae metagenome | isolation source: Tildeniella torsiva UHER 1998/13D and co-occurring heterotrophs from... | place: Slovakia: Slovak Paradise National Park, Hrabusice, Kosice Region | collected 2000-01-01
TCGACTTAGGGGTAGGCGAGAGGAGGGGCACGAAGCGACCGTCGGTCCCGAAGCGCCCGCCATGCCCCTCCTCTCGCCTACCCCTTAAATGGGTTTCCAAAGGGACCACTGTCCCTTTGGCAGGGGGTGCAGGGGGACAGCGTCCCCCTGCAATCACTCTCACAGCCCTCGCAGCACCTGGCAGACGTGCTCGACCTGGGTTTCGGTCAGTTCGGGGAACATGGGCAAGCTCATGACTTCGCTGGCGGCGCGGGCGGTTTCGGCGCAGCCGGCGGGGCCCATCGGGGTGCGGCCGCGGTAGGCGGGTTGCAGGTGGACGGGGGCGGGGTAGTGGATGGCGGTGGCCACGCCTTCGGCGCGCAGGCGGGCCATCAGGGCGGTGCGGTTGGGCACGCGCAGCACGTATTGGTGGTAGACGTGGCCGGCATCGGCGCGGCGGACGGGCGGCGCGTAGGGGCTGTTGGCGAGGGCGGCGTCGTAGGCGGCGGCGATTTCGGCGCGGCGGGCGTTGGTGCCGTCGAGGTAGGGCAGGCGCGTGCGCAGGATGGCGGCCTGGACTTCGTCGAGGCGGCTGTTCACGCCGATGGTGTCGCTGATGTAGCGCTCCTTCCAGCCATATTGGCGGATGGCGCCGATGCGGTCGGCCAGCGCCGCGTCATCGGTGGACATCACGCCGCCATCGCCCAGCGCGCCGAGGTTCTTGGTGGGGTACAGGGAGAAGCAGGCGGCGTCGCCCATGGTGCCGACCTTGCGGCCGCCGAGCGTCGCGCCGTGGGCCTGGGAGCAGTCCTCGATCACCATCACGCCGTGTTCGCGGCAGGCGGCGAGCATCGGGTCCAGGTCGCAGGACTGGCCGTAGAGGTGGACGGGGATGATGGCGCGGATCGGCGGCAGGCCGGGCGGCGGGTCGTTGAGGACGGCGACGAGTTCGTCCGGATCCATGGTGAAGGTGTCCGGGTCGATATCGACCAGCAGCGGGGTCGCGCCGGTCATCTCGATGGCCGCGACCGTGGCGACCGCGGTGTGGGAGACGGTGACGACGGTGCAGCCGGCGCCGATGCCCATGCCGCGGAGCGTCAGCATGAGCGCGTCGGTGCCATTGGCGCAGCCGACGGCGCGCGTTGCGCCCTGCCAGGCGGCGAATTCCTTCTCGAAGGCCGCGCCTTCCTGGCCCAGGATGTACCAGCCGGAGTTCAGCGCGCGCAGCACCGCCGCGTCGATCTCGTCCTTATGGGCGCGGTAGCCGGCGCCGGGATCGGCCTGCGGCACGGTGATGGTGGTGGCGTTCATGGCGTTGCCTCCTGCTCAGGCGACATATTCGGCGAGGCGCGGGCGGTACCATTCCAGGGACCGGCGCAGCCCGTCATCGACATCGACGCGCGGCCACCAGCCGGTGGCGGCGCGGAAGGCGCGGTCATCGGCGGCGTAGCTGCCGATGTCGATCTGGGCCCGATCGGCCGGGAAGGTTTTCGTGACGAAGCTGCCCTGACCGCCATTCGCGGCGATCAGCCGTTCGGCGAGTTCGTGCAGCGACAAGGGCGGCGGCCCGCCGATGTTGAAAACCTTGCCGTTCACCTCGGGCCGCGCGGCCTGCAGGCCTGCTCGGAGAAAGGCGTCGGTGACGTCGTCGAGATAGGTCAGGTCGCGCAACTGCTCACCGCCCCAGACCTCGAAGGGCTCGTTCTCCAGGACCTTCCGGATCCAGATCCCCAGAAAGGTCTGCTTGGCGTCCTTGATGCGCAGGCGGGGGCCGTAGCAATTGGTCAGGCGGAGCGAGACCACCGGGCGGCCGTGAACGCGGCTTTCCAGCAGCCAGTACTGCTCGCCGGCCCATTTGGAGACGCCGTTCGCGTCGGGCGGGTTCACCGTGTGCTTCTCATCCACCGGCAGGTATTGCGGGCGGCCGTAGAACTGGCGGGTGGAGGCATGCACCACGGTGGCCTTCGGCGCCGCCTCCCGCATCACGCCGATCAGCCGCACCTGGGCGACGGCGTTGATGGCGATGTCGGAGACCGGGTCGCGCTGCCCGCCCATATGGCTGGTCTGGGCGGCCATGTTGAACAGCACGTCGATGCCGTTGCAGAGGCTGTGCAGCTCCGCATCGCGGATGTCGCCGCGCACCAGCATCACGTTGCTGCCTTCGAGGTTCAGCGGATTGGCGCCGCCCTCCGGCTCCATCGCATCCAGCGCCACCACGCGGGCGCCTTCCGCGGCCAGGGCATGGCACAGCCCGCTGCCGAGGAAGCCGGCCCCACCCGTCACCAAAACGCGCTTGCCGCGCCAGCCGTCCATTGTTTCGAGTTCCCAAAACGTCGTTTCAAAGCCCTCTCCCCCCAACGGGGGGAGAGGGTTTGGGTGAGGGGGGACGTACAGGCTGCAAAACGCGCTTGCCGTTCTCCGGAACCCCCCTCACCCCACCCTCTCCCCCCGTTGGGTGGAGAGGGCTTGCATCCCTATCCGGCCTGGCCCAGCCGCTGGCCGGCATAGCGCGCAGCGCGGATCGGACCCCACCAGGCCTCGTTGTCCAGATACCAGCGCAGCGTGTGTTCCAGCCCGCTTTCGAAATCGTACTTCGCCGTCCAGCCCAGCACCTTCTCAGCGCCGGAGGGGTCCATGGCGTAGCGGAAATCGTGGCCGGGGCGGTCCTTCACGAAGGTGATCAGACGCTCCCGCGGCCCGGCCGGGTCCGGCCGCAGCCGGTCCAGCACGGCGCAGATGGCCTTGACCACCTGCAGGTTGCTGCGTTCCTGGCGCGGCCCGATGCAATAGGTGCCGCCGGGCTTGCCGGCGCCGAGCGCCGCCAGGCACAGCGCCTCCGCATGATCCTCCACATGGATCCAGTCGCGGATATTGGCGCCGTCGCCATAGACCGGCAGCGGCCGGCCCTCCAGCGCGTTCAGCGACACCAGCGGGATCAGCTTCTCGGGGAATTGCCACGGCCCGTAGTTGTTCGTGGTGTTGGAGACGAAGCTCGGAAAGCCGTAGGTGTGGTGCCAGGCGCGCACCAGATGGTCCGAAGCCGCCTTCGACGCGCTGTAGGGGCTGCGCGGATCATAGGCCGTGTGCTCGTCGAAGGGCTTGGCGTCCAGCGTCTCCAGGCTGCCGAAGACCTCGTCGGTGCTGATGTGGTGGAAGCGGAAGGCCGCCTTCCGCATGGCATCCAGCCCGGACCAATAGGCGCGCGCGGCTTCCAGCAGCACCTGGGTGCCAACGACATTGGTACGGATGAACTCCGCCGGGCCGTCGATGCTGCGGTCCACATGGCTCTCGGCCGCCAGGTGCATCACCACCTCCGGCTGCCACTGCGCCAGCACCGCGGCCATCGCGGCCGGGTCGCAGATATCCGCCTTCACGTGCACATGGCGGGCGGCGCCGCGCGCGGCGCCCAGCGCCTCATGGCTCGCGGCGTAGGTCTCCTTGTCCACATTCACCACCACATGGTCGGTGGTGGCGATCAGGCGGCGGACAACGGCGGAGCCGATGAAGCCAAGGCCGCCGGTCAGCAGGATATTCATGGATACTCCTCGGTCGGCACATCCATGGCAGCGGATTGCGGCGGCCGCGCGGCCAAGCCCGGGCGGCGCCATGGCCGGGCGCTAAAATGCCCGGCCCGGCGCCCGCGGTCGAGGGGGGTATCACGCAGGCGCGAGCGCCACCCCGGTGATCTCCACCTTCCAGCGCGGATCGACCAGCGCCGCCTCGATGGTCATGCGGGCCGGCTTGGCGGTGGGGTCGAGCCAGGCGTCCCAGGCGCGGTTCATCGCCGGCGCGTCGCGGATATCGGCCAGCACGATGGTCACGCTCATCAAGGCGCGCTTGTCGGTGCCGGCCTCGGCCAGCAGCGCGTCGATCTGCGCCAGGATATCGGCGGTCTGGCCTTCCGCATCCAGCGTCGGGTCATCCGCCACCTGGCCGGCCAGCCAGATGATGCCGCCACCCATCACGGCGCCCGACAGGCGCTGCTCCTCCGCAATTCGCCGGATCATTCTTTTGTCTTTCCCTTTCAAAACGACACAGTCCGGGGCACATCCAGCCCATCCCCGGAGCCTGCCATGCAGCGGATCATCGACAAAGCCGTCCTCGCCAGCCGTCACCTGCTGGTGGTGTTCTTTCTCGGCCTCGGCGTGGCGCTGGCGATCTATGCGCTGGGCTTCCTGGCAAAGCTGTGGAAATTCGCCGGCAATGCCCTGAACGGGTCGGACAACCGCCAGCTTCTGGACCTGCTGCACCTGCTGGATTCGGCGCTGGTCGCATCCCTGGTCGTGACGGTCATGATCTCCTCCTATGACAGCCTGGTCTCGCGGCTGGGCAAGCATGAGGATGCGGAGGGGGTGAGCTGGGTGGCCAATATCGATCCCGGCAATCTGAAGATCAAACTGGCCTCCGCACTGATCGCCATCTCCTCCATCCACCTGCTGCAAATCTTCATGGAAGTGCAGAATTACGACGACCGTTCCGTGATCTGGGGCCTGTCGATCCATGGCATGTTCGTGGCCGGTGCGGTGGCGCTGGGCGTGCTGGACCGGCTGACGAAGAAATAGCGATGACCGTGATCCGAACCGCGCGAGCGGAGGACCTGCCCGGGCTGCTGGCACTGTATCGCCATCTGCAGCCGGAGGACCCGGCGCCGGACGCGCGGCTGGCGGAAAGCGCCTGGGCGGAGATGCTGGCCTCCCCGCTCATCAGCGTCATCCTGGCGGAGCGGGCCGGCGAACTGGTGGCCTCCTGCACCCTGGTCCGCATCCCGAACCTGACGCGCGGCACGCGACCCTATGCGGTGATCGAGAATGTGGTGACGCATGCGGCGCATCGCCGCGAAGGGCTCGGCCAGGCGGTGCTGGCGGCGGCGCTGGAGGCCGCCTGGGCGGCGAATTGCTACAAGGTGAGCCTGGCCAGCGGGTCCCGCCAGGAATCGACGCTGCGCTTCTACGAAAAGGCCGGCTTCACGCGGAATGCCAAGACCTTCTTCGAGGTCCGGCGGATCTGATACCAACGGCCCTGTCGCGTGACCGCTCCGGGCCCCCTCATACGCCGGGCGGAAACCTCCGGTTTCCTTGGCTTCGCCGCAAAAGCGGCGGCGCCCATTCAGGCGCTCGGACCGGTCAAGAGACCGGTCCGCTGGTATGAGATCCAGCGCCTGTTCCTGGCCGGCGCGGCGGCGCCGAACCGGCTGGCGGCGAAGAATTAACCGCCACGTCGCATCCTGGGGCCGGCGCCTCAGGAGAAGCGACATGTCCGAAAAGCCCCTACCCGCCCCTCGCCCCGTGCCGGAGGCGGAACTGGCGACCGTGACGGGCGGCTATGGATGGCTGTCCAACCCCCTGCAGGACATCCGCGACAAGCATGCCTTCGCGCATCCGGAGACCGCGAGTCCGGGCTCCATCGCCGATCAGATGGCCGCTTACCTGCAGCAGCAGCGCGACGCGGCCATTGGCGACGCCATCGGCCAAGGCTGGCAGAGTCCGTTCGAGACGATGGGCGACTGAGCGTCCGGTGTTCCCGGCGGGCTCTCAGCCCGCCAGATGCGGCCGGCGCACCCAGCGCGCCAAAAGCCCATCCACCGGCCCGGCAATCACGGACACCGCCCAGAGCACGCCCGCCATCAGCACGATGGCGGGGCCGGAGGGCAGGTCCAGGTGATAGCTGGCCAGCAGCCCGAACATCGCCGACAGCACCGCGATCGCGACCGCCGCATAGGCCATGCCCGACAATTCCCGCGCCCAGTGGCGCGATGCCACGGCCGGCAGCATCATCAGCCCCACCGCCATCAGCGTGCCCATGGCCTGGAAGGCGGCCAGCACGTTCAGCACCACCAGCACCAGGAACAGCGCGTGCCACAGCCCGCCGCGCACACCCTCCGCCTGGGCGAAGCCGGGGTCGAAGCATTCCAGCGCCAGCGGCCGCCAGGCGAAGGCCAGCACCGGCAGGGTCAGCGTGGCGACGCCCGCCATCATCAGCAGCGCCGGGTCATCCACCCCCAGCACCTGGCCGAACAGCAGATGGGTGAGGTCGGAGGTATCGCCGCGCAGCGACACCAGCGTGACGCCCAGCGCGAGGGCGATCAGGTACAGCGCCGTCAGCGCCGCATCCTCCCGCCCACCCGTGGCGCGGGACAGTGCCCCGGCGCCGACGGCCACCAGCAGCCCCGCCACCAGCCCACCGATCGACATGGCCGGCACCGAGAGCCCAGCGATGAGAAAGCCCGCGGCGATGCCGGGGGTGACGCCATGCGCCAGCACCTCCGCCGTCAGCGAGGTTCGCCGCAGCATGAGAAAGACGCCGAGCAGCGGTGCCGCCACAGCCAGCGCCAGACAGCCCACCAGGGCCCGGCGCATGAAGCCGAATTCCAGGAACGGCCCGAACAGGAAGTCCACGGGCGCTAGGCCGCGCAGGCCGGCGCGGATTCGTCCCAGGCCTCGGCCATCATCCGGGCGCGCAGGCGGTTCTGGGCGGAGAGCACCTCGGCGGTCGGGCCGCAGGCAATCGCCTCCCGCGCCAGAAGCAGGCAGTCGGGGAATTCGCGCTCCACCAGGTCCAGGTCGTGCAGCACGGCGAGCACGGTGCGGCCCTCCCCATGCCAGCGGCGCAGCACGGCCAGAAGATCGGCGGCGGTGCGGGCATCGACGGCGTTGAAGGGCTCGTCCAGCAGGATCAGATCGGCATCCTGCACCAGCAGGCGCGCGAAGAGCAGGCGCTGGAACTGGCCGGCGGACATGGCGCCGACCGGGCGCCGCGCGAAGCCGCCAAGCCCTACCGCCTCCAGCGCATGCTGCGCACGGTCCCGATCCGCCGCGCTGGCGCCGCGAAAGGCGCCGAGGCGGGACCAGAGGCCCTGCAGCACCACATCGAGGCACAGGATCGGAAAGGCGCGGTCCATGCCGGATTGCTGCGGCAGCAGCGCCACGCGCGGCTTATGGCCCGACAGGGTGACCCGCCCCTCATCCACCCGATGCAGCCCGGCGATGCTGCGCAGCAGGGTTGTCTTGCCCGCGCCATTCGGCCCGACGATGGCCGCCAGCGACCCGGCGGCGAAATGCGCGGAGACGTGATGCACCGCCGGATGCCGCTGATGCGTGGCGGTGAGATTGGCGAGCTCGACCGCCGGGCCACGCGGCATCATGCCGACATCGCCCAGGCCACGGCCGCCCAAAGCGCCGCCAGCACGGCCCCGGCCAGCACCAGCCGCGCACCCACGCCGCCGGACAAGGCGAGCGGGTCGGCAAGGGACAGGCGGAGGGACGAGAGCGACATGGTTACCTTATAACATCGGCAAGGGTCCTGGGCAAAGGCCGCCGGGCGGACTACCTGCGCAGGCGATGCAGGACAGCCCCCCGCCCCCCGCTTCCCTCCCCGCCCCCGATCCGGAGGCCCCGCTGCGCCTGGCGCTGCGCCGGCATCGCGTCGCCGCCACCGGGCTGCTCGCCGGCATGGGCGGGCTGCTGCTGGGCAGCTACGCCCTGCCGCCGGGCTATGGCACCGACCTGCTGCAGGCCGCGGCCAAGGCCGGCGTGGTGGGGGGCATCGCCGACTGGTTCGCCGTCACCGCACTGTTCCGCCACCCACTCGGCCTGCCGATCCCGCACACCGCCATCATCCCGATGCAGAAGGAAAGGCTGGGCGCGGGCCTCGGCCGCTTCGTCGCGAACCACGTCTTCACCGAAGCCGAGGTTGCCCGGGTTCTGTCCAAGGTCGATCTGGCGCGGGTGCTGGGGGATTTCTTCTCCGACCCCGCCGCGGTGCAGCCCGCCGCCGGCGCCCTGGCCAAGGCCCTGCCGCGCATCCTGGCGAGCCTGGAGGATGGCCGCGCCCGCCGCCTGCTCGCCCGGCTGCTGCCGCGCATCGCCGGCGGCCCCGGCGCCGCCCGGGTGCTGGCCCGGGCACTGACCGCGCTGATCGAGGGCGGCCGGCACCAGGAGGTCTTCGACCTCGCCATCGGCCAGCTCAAGGCGATTCTCGCGGCGAAGGAGGACCAGCTCCAGGCCGCCATTTCCGCGCGGGTGCGCGCGGAAGGCGGCGCGCTGGTCGGCTGGATCGCCGGCGCCGGCATCGCGCGCCGCGTCCTCTCGGCCCTGAATGCCGAGCTGGACCGGGTGCAGCCCGGCGATTCCGACCTGCGCGCGGCCTTCGAGACCTGGATCCGCGCCGAGATCAAACGTCTGGAAACCGACCCCGAGCGCGCCGCCGCCGTGGGCCGGGCGTTGCGGGAGGCGCTGTCCCACCCCGCCGTCGCCGCCTGGCTGTCCGACATCTGGGGCCGGCTGCGCGGGGCGCTGGAGGCGGACGCCACCAATCCGAACGGCCGCACGGTGCAGGCGCTGCAATCCGCGCTGGGCAATCTCGGCACCATGCTGGCCGAGGACCCGGCGGCGCGCGACCGCCTGAACAAGGGCGCCGAACGCGCCCTGATCGCCCTGCTGCCGCGCGCGCGCAGCCAGCTTTCGGAGTTCATCGCCGGGGTGGTGCGGAACTGGGACACCGCGACGGTGACGGAGAAGATCGAGCTGCGGGTCGGCAAGGACCTGCAATATGTGCGGATGAACGGGACGCTGGTGGGCTTCCTGGTGGGCGGGGCGCTGTATGCGCTGCTGACGGCGGTCTTCGGGCGCGTGGCGGGGTAGGTTCGCGCTCCGCGATAAGTCTCATGAAATCGCGTTAAGTTTAGTTTTTTGGAATGTTTCGGCGCGCAAGCTTCGGTCGTTGCCCCAGGAGGAAACGACAGATGCCGAACCGCCGCCCCACCCCCGCCCCGCAGCCTTTGCTCTCCCGCGACCCGCTGCTGGCCTTGCTGGACAGCATGTATGTGGCGCTGACGCGACGGCCCGAAGCACGCTGAGCATGTCGTCCGACGCTTCCCATGGCGTCGCCGAAGCTGGCATGTCGCCTGCCAGATTGCTATCATTAGCCCTTCATCGATATCATCTCCATCGCCTGAAGGGAGGTGCACATGGCTGCCGTCACCATCCGCAATCTCCCCGCAGAGGTGCATCGCGCCCTCAAGATCCGCGCGGCGCAGCACAATCGCAGCACCGAGGCGGAGATGCGGGCCATTCTGGAGGCCGCCGTCAGGCCGGAGGGCCGGCTGCTGCTGGGCACGGCGCTGGCGGAGATGAGCCGGGAGATCGGGCTCACCAACGCCGATGTCGAGGCGCTGGAGCAGGCCCGGGACCACAGCCCCGCCGAGCCGATGCGCTTCGGGTGATCCTGCTCGACACCAATGTGGTCTCCGAGGCGATGAAGCCCGAGCCGGATGCGGCGGTCCGCGACTGGCTCGACGCCCAGGAAGCCGAGACGCTCTATCTTTCCAGCGTCACCATGGCCGAGTTGATGTTCGGCATCGGCGCGCTGCCGAAGGGCAGGCGCAAGGACCGGCTGGCGGCCGCGCTGGATGGTGTGCTGGCCTTGTTCGCCGGCAGGGTCCTGCCCTTCGATGGTGACGCGGCGCGACGCTATGCCGACCTCGCTGTCATGGCGCGCGCGGCCGGAAAGGGCTTTCCGACTCCCGATGGCTATATCGCCGGGATCGCCGCCGCGCGGGGTTTCGCGGTGGCCTCCCGCGACAGCAGCGCCTTCACGGCCGCCGGCCTGACCGTGATCGACCCCTGGCGCCTGCGGTGAGGCCGGCTCGCTGGCGCCTCAATACGCCACCCGGTCCGCCTTCCCCGCCCATTCCTCAAAAACCGCCAGCGCCTCCGCCCCCAGCAGCCGCTGCATCGGCAGGCTGCGCGCCGCGATCGGCTTCGGCACTTCCTGGTAGAGAAATTCATCGTCGAAGCCGATCGCCGCCGCCTGCCGGCGGTCATTCGCATAGACGACGCGGTCGCAGCGCGCCCAGTACAGCGCGGCCAGGCACATCGGGCAGGGCTCGCAACTCGTGAACACCGTGGCGCCGCGCAGGTCGAAGCGGCCCAGCGCGGTGCAGGCGCGACGGATGGCGACGATCTCGGCATGGGCGGTGGGGTCGAGGGTCGAGGTCACCTGGTTCCAGCCCTCCGCCACCACCCGGCCCTCCAGCACCACCACCGCCCCGAAAGGCCCGCCGGCGCCGCCCGCCATGCCGCGGCGGGACAGGGCGATGGCATGGCGCATGAAATCCTCATCGGTCATCGGCCACCTCGACGCGGCGGGACACAGGCCCCAGGTTACGGGCTGGAGGGTCCCCGATGCCGCTTGCGCTGTCCATTCTCGACCAATCGACCATCGCCTCCGGCCGCGGTGCCGATGACGCGATCCGGGAGACGCTGGCGCTCGCGAAGCTGGCGGACCAATGGGGCTATCGCCGCTACTGGCTGGCGGAACACCACAACAGCGCCTCCCACGCCGGCACCGCCCCGGAAATCCTGGTGGCCGCCATCGCCGCCACCACCCAGCGCATCCGCATCGGCACCGCAGGCGTCATGCTGCCGCACTATTCCGCATTGAAGGTGGCCGAGCAGTTCCGGGTGCTGGAGGCGATCGCCCCCGGCCGCATCGACCTCGGCGTCGGCCGCGCCCCGGGCTCGGACGGCCGCACCGCCTATGCGCTCAACCCGGATGCCGCCCAGGCCGGGGACCGCTTTCCGCAGCAGGTGCAGGACCTGATGGGCTGGCTCGGCGACGGGCTGCCGGAAAGCCACCCCTTCCGCATGGTCGCCGCCAACCCGGCGATCCCGACGCGGCCGGAGCTCTGGATTCTCGGCAGTTCCGATTTCGGCGCCCAGCTCGCCGCCTATTTCGGCCTGCCCTATTGTTTTGCCCACTTCATCACCGATGGCCGCGGCAGCGAGGAAGCGATGGCCCTGTATCGCGAGGGCTTCCGGCCGCATCCCGGCGTGCCGGGCCGGCTGGCCAAGCCGCAGGGCGTGGTCGCCGTCTTCGCCCTGACCGCGGCGACGGAGGCCGAGGCGTTCCGGCATTTCCGATCCCGCGCCATCTGGCGCCTGTCCCGCGACCGCGGAATCTACCCGCCTCTGCCAAGCCTGGAGGAGGCGGAGGCCTATCCGCTGACGCCGGAGGAATCCGCAAAGATCGAGCGCATGCGCGCCCGCGCTTTGGTCGGCGCCCCCGAACAGGTGGCGACGCGCCTGGCCGCGCTGGCGGAAGCGCATGGGGTGGAGGAGGTGGCGGTGCTCACCCCCTGCCACGACCCGAAGGCGCGGCAGGAGTCCTTTCGGCTGCTGGCGGAGGCGGTGGACAGGCTCGGCCTGGCCCAGGCCGCCTGAGGCCGCGTCACCCCCGCGAAAAATCCGCGGGCCGCTGCCGGTGCACCCGGCGCGCCCGGCGCCGGGCGACGATTTCGGCGATGGCGGGCAATCCCAGCAGCGGCGCCGTCAGCACCGCCAGCAGCCCGAAGCCAGCGCCCCAGCGCGGCCCGCCCAGCGCCAGGGCGGCGCCGGCGGCCGTCCAGGTGCCGCCATTCACCAGCAATCCGATGCCGAACAGCCAGCGCATCCGGCGCAGCCGCAGCGCGGCCTCGGCCGGGTCGCCCTCGGTCCAGGGGGTGCCGCGGGGGGAGACGTCGTAAAGCCGGTCCTCCGCCACCCGGAAGGGCGGCTCGGGTGGCGTGCTCAGCGGCGCATCACGACGAAGACGGGCCGGCCCTGCTGGCGCGCGCGGCGCAGGCGCCACCAGATGGAGCCGGCGCCGATCAGCCCGGCCACCAGCAGCACCGGCAGGATCAGCCCGACGAAGACCACGGCCAGCGAGGCGAGCACCAGCCCGCCCGCGACCAGCGCCACCAGCAGCGCGACGCCGCCGACGCGTGCCAGCACGCGGTCCAGAAGGCCGGGCTGCGGCGGGGTCGGCGGCTGCCGGAATTCCCCGTCGGGCGTCATGTCCAGGACGGGCGGGGGTCGATGCGGTTCCATGACCGGTCATGTTGCCCGTCCCTGCCCCCGGTTCAAGGGTGCCCTTTGCCCCCATCCCGCCTTGGCGCCGCCCGCACAAAGCCACGCCGGGCGCGCATCAAGGCCGAGAGAGCGGTTGCATCCGCGCCCCAGCTTTGAGATGGGTAGCGCGTGAGCCATCACGGCCGCGTGAGAGACCATGCTGGACGGTCGTACCCTGCCCGACGCCCCCACCGCCACCCTCGCCCGCCCCGGCGGGAGGGATGCTCTGGCGCTGCTCCTCATCATCACCGCCACCGTGCTGCTGCGGCTGACCTCCTTCGTCCCCGCCGTGGTCGATACGGATGAGGGGCTCTACATGGTCCAGGCCCGCGAATGGCTGAATGGCGGCTGGCCGCTGGTCGCCGCCTGGGACATGCACCCGATCGGCGCGCCGGCCATGTTCGCCCTCGCCTTCCTGGCTTTCGGCGTGTCCGTGGAGGCGGTGCGGCTGCTCGGGCTGATCTGCGTGGCCGCCACGGCCTGCGCGCTGTTCGGCGCGGCACGGGCGGCCGGGGCACCGCGTGGCGTCGGCGTCAGCGCCGGCGTGATCTATGCGGCGCATACGCTGCTGCTCAGCGGGCTCTGCACCAATACGGAACTTCTGATCGCCCCCTTCATGGCCAGCGCCATGGCGATCGCCATCCATGGCGCGGCCCAGGCGCTGGGGCCGGAGCGCCGGGCGCCGGGCTGGCTTTCGCTGGTGGCGATGGGGCTGCTGGTCGGCTGGGCGCTGGTGGTGAAGCAGGTGGCGGTGCCCAGCGGCTGCCTCGCCTTCGCCGTGCTGCTTGGCCCGGCCCTTTGGCGCGGCGCCCTGCCCTGGCGGCGGGCCCTGGCCATGGCCGGCGTCTATGCCGCGCTCTGCGCCACGCCCTTCCTGGTCTTCGCCCTGATCTACTGGGCCCAGGGCTGGCTGGCGGATTACCTGGACGGTTCGATCCTCGCCCCGTTCCGCTATTCCATGGAGCGGATCGCGGCGGCGGAGGCCTGGCGGCGCATCGCCGCGGCGTCGGTGCAGCTCAGCCTGATGTTCGGGGCCGCGCTGGTGGCGCTGGCGCTGTGGCGCCCGCGCGGGCCGGCGGCACTGCTGACGGTGGTGGCCCTTCTCTGGTTCGGCATCGCCAGCATCGCCATTGCCGGGCCGGGCTTCTTCTTCGCCCATTATTTCCTGCTGTGGCTGCCCTCCCTGTCGCTGCTGGCCGCGGTCGGGCTGTGGCGCGTCGCGGGGCTGCTGGCCAAGCCACATCTGCTGCGCCCGGCCATGGCCGTGCTGCTGCTGGCCGTCGCAGCGCAGGGCTGGGTGCCGGAGATGCATGAGCGGCTGGAGCGCGGTCCCGGCCTGCTGCATCGCGACCCGGTGCGGGAAGTGGCGGCGGCCATGGCGGCGGCGGGCGGGCCGGGGGCGGATGCCTTCATCGCCAACTACCACACCAGCGCCTATGTCCTCTCCGGCCTGCGCATCGCCACGCGCTTCCCCTTCCCGGCGCATCTGACCGGGGAATTCGAGGATCTGTCGGATACCAGCACGGAGGCGGAGCTGGACCGCGTCCTGGCCGCCCGCCCCCGCGTGGTGGTGGTGGACCGCGCCTGGATGCAGAACATGCGCCCGGCCGCGGCGGCCCAGGTGATGGCGGCGGTGGCGCGCGACTACGAACTGGCGGCGACGGTGGCGGAACGGCGCGGGCCGGTGGAGATCTACCGGGTGAAGCAGCCGCCACAGCCGGTGCCCGCCGCGATTCCGGATAGCGCTGCGAGCCCGGGATGAGGCCGCCTCAGGCGAGGCCGGATGACGGCGCCACCGCCTGAACGATCAGCCGCCCGATCGGCCTGCCAACCAGGATGGAGGCCGATACGCCGCCGGCCAGCAGCAGGGCGACCAGGCACAGCAGCAAACCGATCACCGCGGCATTCCGGCTGCCGACGACCACCTGCCAGAGCCCCTGGAGGCAGATGGCCACGGCGACGGTCATCGCCAGGAAGGCACAGGCCGAGCCGGCCATCAGCAGCGCCCCCGCCGGCTCCGACCCTGCCTCGCGCCGGACAAGCGCGAGGCCGGCCGGCAGCCATTGCTCCGGGAAGGGATCGTGCAGGAGTGCGGCCATCGCCAGGCCGCCGGAGCCCGCCAGCAGCAAGCCGAGGCACATCAGCAAGATGCCGCTGCCTCGAAGCTGGGGTGGGGTCAGATGGTGGTCGATGGCGAAACGTCGGAAGCCGATGTGCATGGCGTTGTCACCTCGGCAGGCACCATCTACCTCGGCAGAAAGGTATACAATAGTATCGTGGAAAGTTGATAGGCGTTTACGGCGCCGGAAACCAGGCCCCTGTCCGCCCCGTCAACCAATAGACCGTCAGCCCCACCCATTCCCGCAGCGCCCATTCCGCCTGGTTCAGCCGGGTCGGAAAGGGATTGTCCCACCACAGCGCCGGATCGTCGCCCGTGGTGTAGTTCACCGGCCAGGGCACCACCCGCCACCCCGCCGCGCGGAACACGCCGACCGAGCGAGGCATATGGCTGGCGGAGGTCACCAGCAGCCAGGTCTCGCCTGGCTGGGGGTTCAGCAGGCGGTGGGTGAAGACCGCGTTCTCATGCGTGTTGCGGCTTTCATTCTCCAGCAGCAGCCGGTTCGCCGGCAGGCCGAGCTGGGTGAACAGCAGCCGCGCGGTTTCCGCCTCGGTGGGGCCTGACTGGTCGATGGCGGCGGTGCCGCCGGTGAAGACCAGCCGCGCCTCGGGATAGCGCAGCGCCAGCGCCACGCCCTCCGTCATGCGTTCCGCCGCGCCATTCAGCGCCGGGATGCCGCGGGCGGCGGTCATGCGCTGTTCCACCGCCCCGCCCAGCACGATGATGCCGGTGACGAAGGGCGGCGCCGTCGCCGGCCGGGGGAAGCGGTTCTCCAATGGCAGGGTCAGCAGTGCCGCGACCGGCAGGCAGAACACCGCCACATACCAGCCGAGGCCGAGCGTCAGCGGCCAGCGCCCGAAGCGCCGCCCGCGCCAGACCAGCACCAGTCCGAGCACCGCCAGCGCCAGCGCCAGCGTGTTCGGCCGCAACAGCCCCCAGACCAGCTTGGAGACAAGGAAGAAGGCGCCGTCCATCTACAGCTCCAGGATGCGCCCGGGATGCGCCCGGCCGCGCAGCAGGTCGAACAGCGCGATCAGATTGCCCCGCAGCCGCCCGAAGCGGTCCACATGCGGCTCCGGCGCCAGGGACCGCAGCGCGTTCATGGCGGTGTGGCGCGCGGCGGAGGGGATGGCATGGCTCCAGGGGAAGGTGCCCTTGCGCGCCAGATAGACCGGGTTCGCCACCTGGCTGTAGCCGAGCCGCAGGCCGGAGACGCGCCCGGACTTGCTGCCGAGATGCACGCCCCGCGCCCCTTCCAGCCGCAGGATGGTGCCGTGCCGGCCGAGCGCCCGGGTCACGTCGATATCCTCGTACCAGCCATAGAGCGGCAGGGCCTCATCCACCCTGATGCCATGCGCGCGCAGGGGGGCGAGGCGAAAGGCCATGTTGCAGCCATAGCCATTGAAATGCGGCGCCACCGCCATGCGGTCGGCGGGTGGCACATCGGCCGCCAGCACGGCGCGGCCTTCCGCCACGCCCAGCCCAGGCCCCTTCGCCCCGTCCGCGATAACCGTGCCGGTGGTGACGACGCAGTCCGGATGCGCGGAGAGCACCGCCTCCGTCACCGCCAGGTAGTCCGGCGCCGGCAAAAAATCATCGTCGAGGAACAGCACCGCGTCGCAATCGCCGAGCCGGTCCAGGATGGCGTTGCGCTGGCGCGGCAGGCCGGCCGGGCTGGCCAGGAACTCCACCTGGGGAAAGCGCGCCAGCAGCCCGGCCACGTCCTCCTCCGTCACATGGCACACCAGCACCCGGTCCGGCGCGCGGGACTGCAGGGCCAACTCGTGAAGCACCTCGCCGAGGATGGCGGCGCGGCCGCGCGTGGCGATGCCGATGGCCAGCCGCATCACTTCGAATCCGGCTTACGGCCCTGGATCGCCGGGCGGATGCGCCCGGCCGTCGCATCGCCGCGCAGGAAGCCGCGCAGCCGGCCGAGGAAGGTCATGCCGTAATAGGCGGCATCGCGCGGCCGCAGTTTCACCAGGCTCAGCGCCAGCCCGCCCAGCGGGCGTATGGCAAAGGGCATCCAGACCGCGGCCGGCACCGAATGGCGCCGCAGCGCGAAGCCGAGCCCGGCGCCGTAGAGCCAGGCACGTGCCACCGCGACCTCCGACAGCCGCTTGTCCGGATGGATGATGCGCAGGCTGGGGTCGTAGATCGCCTTGTGCCCCACGGTGACCGCGCGCAGCACCAGGTCATTGCCCTCCGCCGAGCCGAGCTGCGTGCCCGGCCCCATCTCATCGTCGAAGCCGCCGAGGCGCAGCGCCAGGTTGCGGCGGAGCCAGAGGTTGAACTCGATGATGCTGGTCCAGGCATTCTCGGGCGTGATCGGCCCGCCCTCCTGCCGCCAGCGGCCCGAACCGAGGCCGCCCTCGGGGCTTTCGGCAGGTCCGGTCAGGATGGTCAGCGCCGGATCGGCCTCGAAGGCCGCCGCCACGCGGTCCAGCAGATGGGGCGGGTAGAGGCAGTCATCATCCGGGAAGCTGACCAGCTCGCCGGCCGCGAGGCGCAGGCCAAGGTTGCGCGCATGATTGGCGCGGGCGACGGAGGAGCGCAGATGCGTCACCGGCAGGCGGTCGGCATAGGGCGCCAGCAGCGGGGCCAGGCGGCCATCCTCGTTCTGGTCGACCACGATCACCTCGACATCGTCGCGCCCCTGGGCGGTGACGCTGTCGAGAAATTCCACCAACTCCGTCGTCCGGCCGCGCGTCGCGACCACCAGGCTGAACTGGATCATGGTGTGGCGATGCCCCGCGCGGCGCAGGCCTCCGCGACAAGCGACCGCATGCGGTCGCGGAAGACGGTGCGGGAGAAGCGCTCGGCATTGGCGCGGCAGGCCTCGGGCGCGATGGCGAGGGTCTCGAAGCGGTTCACGGCGGCGATCAGGCTGGAAGCCTCCTGGCGGGGGAACAAGACGCCGGTGATATCCGGCTGCACGATATCGGTGGCGCCGCCGCGGCCATAGGCGACCAGCGGCGTGCCGCAGGCCTGCGCCTCGACCATGCCGATGCCGAAATCCTCCTCCGCCGCGAAGACGAAGGCGCGGGCATCGGCCAGCAGGGCGACGAGATCCGGCTGGCTGACCCGCCCCTTGATCTCGATGTTTCGCGAGTCGCCCGCCGCCTGCCGCACCCGGCCCATCTCCGGCCCGTCGCCGGCGATGATGAGGCGACGGTCGGGCATCTGGCGAAAGGCCTCGGCGATCAGGTCGATGCGCTTGTAGGGCACCATGCGGGAGGCGACGACATAGGCATCGCCCTTCAGGGGCTGGAAGGGAAAGCCCTCCAGGTCCACCGGCGGATGCACCACCACACTCTCCCGCCGCCAGGATTTGCGGATGCGCTCGGCGATCCAGGCGCTGTTGGCGGCGATCACGTCGGGCCGGGCGCCGGAGGCGAAGTCCCAGGCGCGCATGCGGCCGAGCAGCCAGCGCGTCAGCGCGCCCTTCACGCCCGATTCCATCCGTGCCTGGCGCAGATACTGGTGCTGAAGGTCCCAGGCATAGCGCATCGGGCTGTGCACATAGCTCACATGCAGGGTCCCCGGCCCGGTCAGCACCCCCTTGGCGACGGCGTGGGAGGAGGACAGGACCAGATCGTAGCCGGAAAGATCGAACTGTTCCACCGCCAGCGGCATCAGCCCGAGATAATAGCGGAACCACCGCCGCGCCCGGGGCAGGCGCTGGATGAAGGAAGTGGTGGGCACCCGCCCGCCCAGGAAATGGCGCTCGGAATCCGGCAGGAAGTCGCAGACCGCATAGAGGTCGGCTTCCGGAAATATCGCGAAAAGCTGCTCCAGCACACGCTCGGACCCGGCATAGCTGTCCAGCCATTCATGGATGATCGCGATCTTCATCGATGCTCCATCAGGGCCAGCAGCCGGTCGGCGGCGGCCGGCCAGGAATAGGTGGCGGCGCGGGCACGGCCGGCCATGCGCAGCTTCTCGGCCAGGAAGGGCTCGTCCAGCAGGCGGGTGAGTGCGGCGGCGGGCGTGCGCGCCCCCTCGGCGTCGAACCACAGGGCGGCGTCGCCACAGACTTCCGGCACCGCGCCGGCCTGCGCCGCCAGCACCGGGCAGCCGCACCACATGGCCTCCAGCGGCGGCAAGCCGAAACCCTCATAGCGGGAGGGGAAGATCAGGCAGAGCGCGTTTTCATACAGCGCCCGGAGCTCGCCATCGCTGACCCGGCCCAAAGCGAGCGCGGCATCGACATCGCCGGCATTGCGGAAGACGCTGGCATCGGCGGCGCCCGCGACCGCCAGCTTCAACCCGCGCGCGGCCAGCAGCGCCACCGCCTCCCGCAGCGCATCCAGGTTCTTATGTGCGGCGCGGGTGCCGACGGCCAGCACGAAGCGGCCGCGCTCCAGCCCGTGCTTCGTCAACACCCCCGGCTCCGCCGCATCCCGAAGCGCATGCTCCCCCCCCTCTGCCACCACGCCGATACGCGCGACGGGCAGCCCCAGATGCAGGGAAAGTCGCGCGCGGGAAAATTCCGAGACAGTGACGATGCGCGTGCCCCGCCGTGGCAGGGTCCAATGCAGGGCGCGGTACCAGGCGCGGAAGGCGAAGGAATAGCTTTCGGGCGTGTCGAAGACGCCGGCATCGTGGATCACCAGGGTCTGCGCCGCGCCCAGGCGCAGCGGCGCGGTATTGCCCAGGTTCAGCAGATGCTGGCCGGCGACGGCACCCGGCAGGTCGAACTGTTCCCAGGCCTGGCCACTGCGCCGCCCGATCCGCTCCACCGGCAGGCCGGCGAATTCCGCCGGTGCGTCGGGCGGGGCAATAAGGCGGAGCGGCGTGCCGGACTGGGCAAGCGCGGTCACGATTTCTCGGGAAAAGCGCTGCACGCCGCTCAGCTTCTGGGTCAGGAAACGGGCATTGATGGCGAGTGGGGTCATGCGGGTTCCCCGCGCAGAACGGCGCGGATGCGCCAGGGGCGGCGGAGCAGGCCGCGCGCATCGCGGCGCTCGGCCTCGGTCAGGGCCAGAAGGCCGGCGGCGGTGAAACCGGCCAGGGCCAGCAGGGCGAGCGGGATGGGCAGCAGCCCCGGCAGCAGGATGGCGAGGCCAAGCCCGCCGGCGAAGAGCGGCCAGGCCAGCTGGCGCGCCGCCACGCCGGCCGCCGGATACAGCCGCCCGACCAGGAACAGCCGCCCGAAGACATCGGTGGCGCAGCGCAGCGCCCAGGCGGCGGCCGCACCCTCGATGCCGATCCAGAGCAGCAGCAGCGCCGAGAGCGGCAGGAAGACCAGCGCCTGCAGCAACTGCCACTTGGCATTGGCATCCGGCCGCCCGATCGCATCCAGCAGCGCACCGGGGGCGAAGGCGGCGCAGGAGAAGAAGACGCCGACCGAGAGGATCTGCAGCACCCGCCCGCCCCCCGTGGCGAAATCCTCGCCGAGCCAGAGGCCCAGGATCTCCGGCCCCCAGATCACCAGCACCAGGCAGGCCGGCAGCACCGCCGCCATCACCAGCAGGGCGCCGCGCCGCAGCAGCCCGGCCGTGGCCTCGGCATGGGAGAGATAGGCGCTGGCCATGGCCGGCAGCAGCGCCTGGGACACCGCGACGGGCAGGATCCACATGCGCATCACCAGGTCGAGCGGCGTGGCGTAGTAGGCGACCGCGGCCAGCGTCAGCAGCGCGCCCACCAGGAAGCGGTCGGCATAGAGCAAGGCCTGGGTCAGCACGCCCGATGCGCTCATCCAGCCGCCCATGCGCAGCAGCGGCGCCACGAGGTCCCAGCGCGGCCAGGCCGGACGCAGGCCGGGCAGGTCCCGCCGCGCCAGCCAGGCATAGGACAGGGTATTGGCCAGCCGGCAGGCGAGCAGCGCCAGGATCACGCCGACCAGGCTCTGCCAGACCATCAGCACCAGCACCGGACCCAGGTAGTAGAAGATTGCCACCGGGATCGCCGCCAGATTGGCTTCCTTGAACCGCTGATGCGCCGCCAGCGTGCCCCAGAGCGCCGCATTCACCACGACCAGCGGCGCGGCGGCGCAGAGCCAGCGAAAGGCGGTGATCGCTTCCGCCTGCAGCTCGGGCGGGGTGTTCAGCACGCCGGTGACCAGCGCGGGAACGAAGGCGAAGGCGGCGGCGGCGATGACGGCGCTCAGCAGGAACAGCGCGCCGATCGCTGCGCCGGCCAGCTCTGCCGCACCCTCGATCTCACCGGCGCCGATGCGGGCGGACAGCGCCCGGGTCAGCGCCGCGCCGACGCCGAGGTCAAACACGCCAAAAACGCCGACCAGTGCGAGGGCGAGTGTAAAAAGCCCCCAGCGGTCGATGCCCATCTGCGCCACCAGCACCGGCGTCAGCGCCAGGGCCAGCAAAAGCGGCAGGCCACGTCCCGCCGCGTTCCACAGGGTACCGGAGAGAAGTCGCCCGCCGGAGGCGCGTTGTTCGGCCGAATGGGCCATGACCTGCGCCGTTCCTGCCTGGTCGGTGGCGATAGCCGCCGATCCCTGGTGTCTCATGCCGCGCGGTATGCCCCGCGCGGCATCCTAAGGGAAGGCACGCGGTGCGGGCGCGGCCTCAGTAGGCGCCGCGGCGGGCCAGCACCGCCTTCGGGGTCCGCAGCAGGATGGCGATATCGCCGAGCAGCGAGTGGTGGCGGGCATAGGCCACGTCCAGCGCCACGCGCTGGGCATAGGAGGTGTCGTTGCGGCCACCGACCTGCCAGGGGCCGGTGATGCCAGGGCGCACCGCCATGTAGTGCTGCGCCGCCGCGCCGTAATAGACGGCGAGCTCGGCGGACTGCACCGGGCGCGGGCCGACCAGGCTCATCTCGCCCTTCAGCACATTGATGATCTGCGGCAGCTCGTCCAGCGAGGTGGCGCGCAGGAAGCGGCCGATGGCGGTGATGCGGGGGTCCGCCTTCAGCTTGCGGGTCGCCTCCCACTCCGCGCGGGCCTGCGGGTCGCGGTCGAGCAGCTCGGCGAGGCGCCGGTCGGCATCCATGACCATGGAGCGGAACTTCAGGCAGCCGAACAGGCGCCCGCCACGGCCCACGCGCTCATGCGCATAGAAGGCCGCGCCGCCATCCATCCGCACCAGTGCGGCGATCACCAGGAAGACGGGCAGGCAGAACAGCAGCAGGGCGCCCGCGCCAAGGATATCGAGCGCGCGCTTCGCCGCGGCCTGAAAGCCGGCGGGGGCGGCGACGGCGGGACCATGCGGCTCCGCGCCGGGTGCCGCATAGGTGAAGACGGAGCGCCGGGTTTCCGGTTCGCGAACAAGAGTTTGGACAACTTCCAGGCCGGGCATGGAGGGTCCTCGTTGATCGGCGGGGGGGCCGCAGCTTGTGTTATGGGTCTGAAGCCTGGCTGAGCTGGTAGGCCGTCTGGCCACCCGTTTCAGGTCAGGACCCGTTCCCTTGATGAGAGAGATACGCATGGGGACGGGCGGGTTTGCGACGCGCTTGCGGCGGGATTGTGGCGAAGCCGAAAACTTCAGGAAATCCTTGGGCTTGCCCTTCAAAATATCATGATTGTGCCGCTTTTGCCTGCCGCCGCCGCCTCCTTTGCGCCATATTCGGGCATGCGCAACGCTCTGAACCGCCGCCCGACCCCGGTTTTCCGACTGCCGCCCCCGCCGACCCATCGCCATCTGGTGGACCGGCCCCCGCACGGCAGCGCAGCGCGGGGTATCGGCGTGGCCATGCTGCTCTCCGCGGTGTTCTGGGTGGGGCTCGCCTGGGCGGTGTGATTTCCAGGGCCTTGCCGCTGCGGTAGAGAATCGGCGCGCAGCCAAGGAACGCCTCCATCCTGACCGATCGCCAGGCCGCCCTGGCCTCCTACCTCGCGGCCCTCGCCCTCGGGCTGGGCCTCGTCCTCTGGGTGTTTCCGCTGGATGTGCTGTTCCCGCGCGCCGGGCTGGGCTGGCGGCCGGCCGGGGATGCCGCGCAGCATGTGGTGGCGCAGCGCTACCTGATCGCCGATGCCTGGCGCTGGCCGCCGACGATGGCGCTGAACCTGAACACCCAGGAAGGCGGCATGAACACCGCCTTCGCCGATTCCATCCCGCTGCTGGCCCTGCTCCTGAAGGCCCTGCGCGGCTGGCTGCCGGAGGGATTCCACGGCGTCGGCCTGTTCTACGGCCTCGCCTGGCTGGCGCAGCCGCTGGCCGCGGTCTGGGCGCTGCGCGGCGCCGGGGAGAAGCGGCTGCTGCCGGCGCTGGGCATCGCGCTGGCCGCCGCCTCCATGCCCGCCTGGATCGGCCGCTTCGGCCATGCCGCGCTCTGCGGCCATTTTCTGCTGTTGCTGGGCCTGGGCCTGCATCTGCGGCTGGTCGCGCGGCCGGGGCCGGGATTGTGGGTCGCGGCCGGGCTGCTCCAGGTGGCGGCGCTGCTGGTGCATCCCTATCTGGCGGCGATGACGCTGGCGCTGCTCGGCGCGGTGCCGGCGACACGGCTGCTGCGCGGGGAGGCCTTCATCGGACCGGCCCTGGCGGTCGCGGCCAGCTTCGCCGCCGTGCTCGGCGTGATGGCGGGCTTCGGCTATCTCGGCGCGGCCGGCGATGGCGGCTACGGGCAATTCGCCATGAACCTGCTGTCTCCCCTGTGGCCGGCGGGATCGCTGCTGTCCGGCTGGCCCTGGTCGCCGCAGTTGGACGCCACCGGCCATGGCGGGTGGGAGGGCTATAACTGGCTCGGCGCGGGGCTGCTGGCGGCGCTGGCCATCGGGCTGGTGCGGCGGCCGGACCTCGCCTGGCGCGGGCTGCGCCGACAGGCCGGGCTGGCCGTGGTGCTGCTGGCGCTGATGGCGCTGGCACTGTCCTTCCAGGTTGGATTCGGCGACCGGATCGTGCTGGATCTCGGCACGCCGCCGGCGGCGCTGGAACAGTTCCGCGCCTCCGGCCGCTTCTTCTGGCCGGTCGCCTATGCCCTGCTGCTGGCGGGCATGGTGCTGCTGGCGCGGGCGGGCCGCGCCGGGCCGGCGCTGTGCCTCGCCGCCGGGCTGCTGCAATTCGCCGATGCCACGCCGCTCCGCGCCGCCATCGCCAATTGGGCGCAGTCCCGCCCCGCCTGGTCCTTCGACGCCCCCGCCTTGCGGCAGGAACTGGCGGGCGCGCAATCGCTCACCTTGCTGCCGAGCTGGCGCTGCGTCCCGGTGGCGGATCACGAGAGCTTCGCCCTGCTGCTGGAAACGCTGGCGCTGGCGGCGGAGCATCCGGTGCCGGCCAGCACCATGTATGTTGCCCGCTGGCGCACCCCGCCCGCCTGCCGCGACGCGGCATTGGCGGCGGCGGCCTTCGCCCCCGGCGAGATCCGGCTGATCCTGCCCGCCGCCCAGGCGGAACTGGCGCCGCTGGTGCCTGGGGGCGACACCCGCTGTCGCCCGCTCGGCCCCTTCCTCGCCTGCCGCTGAGCCCAGGCGCCATGGCCCGGGGCGCTATGCCCCCCCGACGCGCTCCACCGGGCGTTCGCGCAGCGTCTCGATCAGGTCGAGCAGGCCGCGCGTGGTGAAGGGCCTGCGCAGCACCGCATCGAAGCCGGCCGCGCGCCCATCCGCCTGCCGCTGCTCTGCCGGATCGACCGTCAGCGCGATCAGCTTCAGCCGCGCCTCCGCCCCGGGCTGCTCGCGCAGCCTCCGGGCAATGCCAAGTCCGCCAAGGCCCGGCATCTGCAGATCCAGCAGCGCCATGTCGAACCGCCCGCCCCGCAGCGCGGCGAGCACCCCGGGCCCGTCCTGGGCCTGGGTGACCACATGGCCGGCACGTTCCAGCACCGTGGTCAGCAGCAACCGGCTTGCCGGCACATCCTCCGCCAGCAGCAGGCGCAGGGCGAAGCCGCCCTGCATCAGGGCCGGCGATGCGCCGGGGCGGAAGGGCACCCAGAAGACGAAGCGGTTGCCGCCACCGGCCAGGGCCTCCGCACCGATCGCCCCGCCCATCGCCTCCACCAGCCGCCGGCAGATCGCCAGGCCGAAGCCGCGCCAGGGTCCGGGTGCCGCCTCACGGAAGCGGTCGAACAGCCGCGGCACCTCCGCCTCCGGGATGGCCGGGCCGGCATCCGAGATCGCCACCTCCACCCGCTCCGGCCGCGGCGTCAGCCGGGCGGAGAGCACCACCTCCCCCGCCGGGGTGGCGCGGATCGCATTGTCCAGCAGCTTGGTCACCACCTGGCGCAGCCGCAGCGGATCGCCGCGGATCCAGTGCGGCAGCCCGGGATCGATCGCGAGCCGCAGCCGCAGCCCCTTCTCCTCCGCGACGCGTCGCAGCAGCGTGGCGCAATCCTCCAGCAGGGGGGCGAGTTCGATATCGCTGTCCTCGAAGCTGAGGCTGCCATCCTCCAGCCGCGCGAAATCCAGTACATCGCCCACCAGCGCCAGCAGCGCCTGCCCGGCCTCCCGCTGCTGCCGCACCCAATGCGCCGCCTGGGGTGGCAGGTCGGCGCCGGCCAGACGGTCGGTGTAGTCCAGCAGGCCGGAGAGGGGCGCGCGAAGCTCCTGGCTCACCGTCGCCATCAGGCTGGTGCGGTCGCGTTCCTCGGCGGCGTCGCGGGCCAGGGCCTCATGATGGACGCGCCGCCGCAGCGCATCGTGGCCAGCCTCGCGCAGGCTCGCCTGGGCCGCGATGGCGATGCCGGCCAGAAGCGCGGCGGCGCCGGCGGCCAGCACCAGCCAGAATCTGGCGATCTCCGCGAGGCCGCGCGGCGGCGCGGCGACCACCAGCGTCCACCGCGATTCGCCGATCGGCAGGCCCAGCGCCAGAAGGCCATCCGTCTCCACCATGCCGCGGCGCTGTTCAATGGCCTGGCGCATGGCCTCCGGCTCCGCCCTGCCACTCGCGGCGCGCGCGATCAGCCGGCCGTCGCCATCCAGCAGCAAGGCGGACCAGCCGGCCGGCAGGCCGGCGCGGTCCAGCAGTTGCGCGAAGGTCGTGGCTTCCTGGGTCGCCACCAGGGCGAAGCGCACCGCGCCGTCGATCCGCACCGGCACCCGGAAGGAGATCCGCCCTTCCACCAGCCCGCCCGGCGCGGCGTAGCCCGTGCGCAGCACGCTGCCCACCGCCGCCAGGTCCTGGATCGCGGGCAGCGGCGCGCCTTCCGGATAGCGCAGGTTGAGCAGTTGCCGCTCGCCATCGGTCAGGGCGATGGTGAACCAATAGGGCTCGCGCGCCAGAAGGCGCTGGGCTTCCTGGCGGAAGCCGGAAAGGTCGCCGGTCTTCAGATGCTGCGAACCCGCCAGCGCATCCAGCGCCCGCAGCGCGGCGCGCAATTCCGAATCGAGTCCGGCGGCCAGCACATTGGCGGTGCGCTGCACATCCTCACGCCGATCGGAAAGCCGCTCCGCCCCCATGCCGATCAGCAGCAGCAGGACATAAAGCGCCAGGGGCAGAACGGCGAGGAAGGGTGCCAGCCGCGCCAGCAGTCGCCAATTGCGCCGCCCGCTATCCTGCCTGGCCTCAGCCTTCTCGTCCGGGGGCATCGCGGGGGACAGCACGGATGCGCAAAGGCCTCGCGATTTCTGGGTCTGACATTGCGGGCGATGCAGCGGCGCGCCGGGGTGGCGCGAAGCCGCCCGACCGCGCGCGATTCATCGCGCCGACGATCTTATGCATCGGCGGTTGCATTGTCACCCAGGCCCGATCGCCAGCGGCGGGTGGGCCGGATCACGTCCCGGCCAGCGGATGCCGGCCCAGCTAGCTTATTGCGGCTGGATCCGCGCAGCGGCGACCAGCGCCTGGTTTCGGGTGATCTCGGCGGCGATCACCGCCTCGAACCGCTCGGCGGATTCGGCCAATGGCGTCAGGCCGAGATCGGCCATGCGCGCGGCGACCGAGGCCTCCGCCGCCGCCTGGTTCACCGCCGCATTGGCCCGCTGCACGAAATCCGCCGGCAGGCCCTTCGGCCCCCAGACGCCGGTCCAGCCCTCATAGACCATGTCGGCGAAGCCCGCCTCGACCAGGGTCGGCACTTCCGGCAGCACCCGCTGGCGGCTGGCGGAGGTGACGCAATAGGCGCGCAGCCGCCCATCCCGCACCAGCGGAATGGCCGGGCCGAGCGGGGCGAAGAACAGGCTGACGGCGCCGGAGACGAGGTCGTTCATCGCCGGCCCGGTGCCGCGATAGGAGACGAAGGTGGTCTCCACCCCCAGTCTCTGCCACAGCGCCGCGGTGGCGAGCTGGCCGACCGAGCCGAGCGAGGAGCCGGCGAAGGAAAACCGTTCCGGCGTCGCACGCAGCGCCGCGAGCAGCGCCGCCATGTCCGGCGGCGCCAGGCCGCTGCCGCCCACCAGCACATAGGGAATGGAGACGGTGCGGGCCACCGGGGTGAAATCCGCCCGCAGGTCGAAGGGGATGTTCCGCTGCACGAAGGGCAGTACCGTCAGCACCTCGTTCGAATAGAGCAGCGTCGTGCCATCGGCCGGGCTGCGCGCCACCGCCTCCGCCCCCACCACGCCATTGGCGCCGGAGCGGTTTTCGATCACCCAGCTCACCCCGAGTCCTTCCGCCGCCTTCGGCGCAATCAGCCGCGCCGTGAGGTCCGTGGTGCCGCCGGGCGGATAGGGCACGACAAGCCGCGCATTGCGCGGCTGGGCCCAGGCGGGTGGGGCCAAAGCGGGTGCCGCCAGGGCGCCGAGGCCAAGCGCCAGCGTGCCGCGGCGGCCGATCCGAATGGTCATCTGCTGTCCTCCCCCTGCGATCCGCTTCTGGCGGGCGCTGCGCGGCCCGACGGCGAATACTTCACTATCTAAGCATGTGGGGGGATCCGGCGCCGGTCAAGCCTCGGCAGGCTCCAGCAGCACCAGCTCATGGCCATCCTCCACCAGGTCGCCCACCCGGCAGCGCAGGCTGCGGACGAGTCCATCGGCCGGGGCGGCGATGCGCATCTGCACCTTCATCGCCTCCATCACCAGCAGCACCGCGCCACGCGCCACCGCCTGCCCTTCCGCCACCAGGATCTGCAGCACCCGCCCCGGCATCGGCGCGAGCACCCGGCCGCCGCCTTCCGCGATCGTATCGCTGGCAGCGCCGGGGTCGATCAGCCGCAGCTCCTGGGTCGCGCCATCCAGCAGCACGGTCAGGGCAGCGCCCTCGCGCAGCACGATGGCGCGCCGCGCCTGGCCGTCCAGCACCATCTCCAGCCGGTCCCCGGCCCAAGCGGGCTCCGCGACCTCAGCGGGGCCATCGGGCAGGTCGATCCGCGGCGTGACGCCGGGATGCAGGCGCAGCTTCGCCACCGCCTCCCCCTCGCCCAGGGCAAAATCCTGGTAGCCCGTGCCGTTCAGCCGGAAGGCGCTGGCCTGCCCCCAGGGCGAATGCGGATCGGCCGGGTCCGGCCGCGCCGCATCCCGCAGCAGCCGCAGCGCGGCGGCGGCCAGGGCGGCGCGCGGCGCCGGGCCGGGCGGGGCCAGAAGGCTTGCCGCATGGCGGGCGATGAAGCCGGTATCCACCGCGCCCTGCCGGAAATCCGGATGCGCCGCGATGCCGCGCAGCAAGGGCAGGTTGGTCTGGATGCCGGCGACGGCGGCGTTGGCCAGCGCGCGGTCCAGCCGCCGCAGCGCCGTCGCCCGGTCCGGCCCATGGGCGATGATCTTGGCCAGCATCGGGTCGTAATGGATGGAGACGGCATCCCCCGGCCGGACCCCCGCATCCACCCGCACGCCGGGCAGCCCCTCCGGCAGGTCCAGATGGCGCAGCCGGCCGGTGGAGGGCGCGAAGTCCCGGGCCGGGTCCTCGGCATAGAGCCGCATCTCGATGGCATGACCTTCCAGCGGCACTTGGTGCTGCGCCAGGGGCAGGGCTTCGCCCATGGCGATGCGGATCTGCCATTCGACGAGGTCGAGGCCGGTGATCGCCTCCGTCACCGGATGCTCGACCTGGAGGCGGGTGTTCATCTCCATGAAGTGGAAGTCGTCACCCTCCGCGATAAACTCCACCGTGCCGGCGCCGACATAGCCGACCGCCCGTGCGGCGGCGCAGGCCGCCTCGCCCATCGCCGCGCGGCGTTCCGCCGTCATGCCCGGTGCGGGGGCTTCCTCCACCACCTTCTGGTGGCGGCGCTGGATGGAGCAGTCGCGCTCATGCAGATGGATGATGTTGCCCTGGCTGTCGCCGAAGACCTGGATCTCGATATGGCGGGGTGACTGGAGAAAACGCTCCAGCAGCAGACGGTCATCGCCGAAGGCGGCGCGGGCCTCGCCCCTGGCCAGGGCCAGCGCTTCCTCCAACTCCGTCGCCGTGGCCGCCACCTTCATGCCCTTGCCGCCACCGCCGGCGCTGGCCTTCACCAGGATGGGGAAGCCGATGCGCGCGGCCTCCGCCAGCAGCCGCGCCTCCGACTGATCCTCCCCATGATAGCCGGGCACCAGCGGCACACCCGAGCGCTCCATCAGCGCCTTGGCCGCGGCCTTGGAGCCCATGGCGCGGATGGCGGCGGGGGGCGGGCCGATCCAGACCAGGCCGGCGGCGAGGCAGGCCTCGGCGAAATCCGCATTCTCCGACAGGAAGCCATAGCCGGGATGCACCGCCTCCGCCCCCGTGGCGCGGGCGGCGGCGAGGATGGCGGCGATGTTCAGGTAGCTGTCGCGCGCCGGCGCCGGGCCGAGCCGGATCGCGGCATCGGCCTGGGCCACATGCGCGGCGCCGGCATCGGCATCGGAAAACACGGCGATGCCGCGCAGGCCCATGCGGCGCGCGGTGCGCAGGATGCGGCAGGCGATCTCGCCGCGATTCGCCACCAGCAGGCTGGAGAAGGCCGTCACAGGCGGAACAGGCCGAAACGCGCCTCCCCCAGCCAGCCCGGCACCGGGTTGTTGCGGGCGGCGGAGAGCGCCAGGGCCAGGACCAGCCGCGTATCCTCCGGCGCGATCACGCCATCGTCCCAGATCCGTGCGGAGGCGTAGCTGGGGCTGCCCTGGGCCTCATACTGGGCCGCGATTGGTGCCTTGAAGGCCGCCTCCTCCTCGGCCGACCAGGTGGCGCCGCGCGATTCGATGGCATCGCGGCGCAGCGTGGCCATGACGGCGGCGGCCTGCGGCCCGCCCATGACGCTGATGCGCGCATTCGGCCACATGAACAGGAAGCGTGGCGAATAGGCGCGGCCGCACATGCCGTAATTCCCGGCGCCGAAACTGCCGCCGATGATGATGGTGAACTTCGGCACGCGCGCGGTGGCCACGGCGGTGACCATCTTGGCGCCGTCCTTGGCGATGCCGCCGGCCTCGTATTTCCGGCCGACCATGAAGCCGGTGATGTTCTGGAGGAAGACCAGCGGAATGCCGCGCTGGTCGCACAACTCGATGAAATGCGCGCCCTTCTGGGCCGATTCGGAAAACAGCACGCCGTTATTGGCGACGATGCCGACAGGGTAGCCCCAGATCCGGGCGAAGCCGGTGACCAGTGTCGGGCCATAGAGCGGCTTGAATTCGTCGAAATCGCTGCCATCGACGATGCGCGCGATCACCTCCCGCACATCGTAGCCCTCGGCGAAGTCGGTGGGCACGACGCCGCCAAGCTCCTCCGGCGGGTAGAGCGGCGGGCGCGGCGGGGCCGGGTCGTCATGGCCGGCGGGCTTGGCGCGGTTCAGCCCGGCGATGATGCGCCGCGCCAGGGCCAGGGCATGGTCATCCGATTCGGCCAGGTGGTCGGTGACGCCGGAGGTGCGGCTGTGCAGCTCCGCGCCCCCCAGATCCTCGGCCGAAACCACCTCCCCCGTCGCGGCCTTCACCAAGGGGGGGCCGGCGAGGAAGATGGTGCCCTGGTCGCGGACGATGATGGCCTGGTCAGCCATGGCCGGCACATAGGCGCCGCCGGCCGTGCAACTGCCCATCACCACGGCGATCTGGGGGATGCCCGCCGCCGACATGCGGGCCTGATTGAAGAAGATACGGCCGAAATGGTCGCGATCCGGGAAGACCTCGTCCTGGTTCGGCAGGTTGGCGCCGCCACTGTCCACCAGATAGAGGCAGGGCAGCCGGTTCTGCTCGGCGATTTCCTGCGCGCGCAGGTGCTTCTTCACGGTGATGGGGAAATAGGTGCCGCCCTTCACCGTGGCATCATTGGCGATGACCACGCATTCCCGCCCGGCGACGCGGCCGATGCCGGTGACGATCCCGGCCGCCGGCACCTCCCCGCCATACATCCCCTGGGCGGCGAGTTGGGAGAACTCCAGGAAAGGGGAGGCCGGGTCGATCAGGGCGCGGATGCGGTCGCGTGGCAGCAGCTTGCCCCGGTCGAGATGGCGCTTCCGGGCCACCTCCCCGCCTCCCTGGCGAATCGCCTCCACCGTGCCGCGCAGCGCCGCCACCAGGGCGGCCATGCGGGCGGCATTGGCGCGGAAGGCCTCGGATCGCGGATCGGCGGTGCTGACAATCGCCGTCATCGCCCAGGCCCCCTCATGCGCCACTCCCCCATGCTTTGGGGCCAGTGCGACATGCCGGGCCGGTCGCCGTCAACCGCTACCGCGCGCAACAAAAAAGGGCGCCTTGCGGCGCCCTTTCCCGTGATGGTCGCGAGAGGCCTGCGATCAGCGCAGGACGATCTCGACGCGGCGGTTCTGCGGCTCGCGCACACCGTCGGCGGTCGGGACCAGCGGGCGGCTCTCGCCGAAGGCCTGGATGGCCATCGCGGCGCGCGGAACGCCACGGCGCTCCAGCTCGGCGGCAACGGCCGCCGCGCGGCGCTCGGACAGGCGCTGGTTGTACTGCGGCGTGCCGGAACGGTCGGCGTGGCCGGAGACCTCGATGCGGGTCGTGCCGACGCGCTGGCTGTTCGTCGCGGCTTCCGCGATGATCTGGCGGGCACGGTCCGTCAGGTCGGCGCGGTCGAAGTCGAAGAACACCAGGTAGGTGCGGGCGACGGCCGGGGCGGCGGCCGGCGGGGCGGCCGGGGCGACGACCGGCGGCGGCGGCGTCACGCCGAAGGCGTAGCGCAGGCCGAGCATCAGGCTGTGGTTGAAGTTGTCGACTTCGGCATTGCCGGCAGCGCCCGGGACGATGCTGCTGCGCGCATCGATCTCAGGCGAAAGGCTGCCCATGAAGCGGTATTCGGCGGTCACGGCCAGGCCGGGAACGGCGGAGATCGGGAAGGCGGCGCCGGCGATCGCCTGATAGGCGAAGCGGCCCTGCTCACCGTCGATCGTGCTGGTGCCGTTGACGCCACGGGCGCGAACGCTGTCGTATTCATGCCACTGGTAGCCGGCACCGACGCCGAGATACGGGGTCACGAAGCTTCCCGGGCCGAGGTCGAAGTCATACAGCGCGTTCAGCATCACGCCGTAGGAGCGGGCCTTGCCATCTGCGCGGACCGGGCGGACCAGGGCGGTGAAGCCGCTGATGCCGTCCACTTCGTTCTCACGGTAGGAGGCTTCCAGCTCGACGCGGAGGCCGTTGCCGTAGCCATAGCCGAGGCTCAGCACGCCGACATAGCCATAGTTGAATTCGATCTGGCCGCTGCGCTGCGCGGCGGTGGCGCCCGCAACCACCGGGCCGGTGATGGAAACGTCGGTTTCCTGCAGCAGGTTCGCACCCGCGCCGGCACCGACATAGAGACCCGTGATCGGCTGCGCCTGGGCCGCCAGGGGCAGGGCCAGGAAAGTCGCGGCCAGGAGGGCGTTCCGAACTCGCATCATCATTGCTCCATATCCCCCAGCGGTGCCGGGGATGCGGCGGGCCGTCAGACCCGGGCGCTCTATCTGGGACGGAGCCTATCGCCCAACCGTCACAGGAGCGAGAGGGATCAGGGCCAGCTTTGCGGGCTTGCCGGCGCCTGTTGCCGCGGCGCAACACCCCCTGGGGTCGGCCGCGCCCCGCAGCCCCTTGCGATGACCATCCGTGCCCTTCCCCCGGCCACGCCACGCCGCTTGACCCGGCCGAATCGGGGGTCGCATAAAATCCGGATGCCAGGCGCCAGACCTGGTGTGGGAGGAACGGCCATGCAGGTTACCCCGATCGGTCAGGATTTCGTGGCGGAGGTCGCGGGCCTCGACCTTCGCCGGCCGCTGACCGCCGGACAGGTGGCGGCGGTGGATGCGGCGGTGGACCGCTTCGCCGTGCTGGTGTTCCGCGACCAGGACCTGGACGACGACCAGCAGATGGCCTTCGGCGCCGCCCTCGGCCCGCTGGAGCAGGAACCGGCGACGGTCGATGCGGAGAAGCGCCGGCTGCGCCATGCGCAGATGAACGACATCTCCAACCTCGACGAACAGGGCCGGCTGCTGGCCGCCGATGACCGGCGCCGCATGTTCAACCTGGGCAACCGGCTATGGCACAGCGACAGCAGCTTCAAGCGCGTGCCGGCGAAGTATTCCATGCTGCATGCCCGCAGCGTGCCGCCGGCCGGCGGCAATACCGAATTCGCCGATATGCGCGCCGCCTGGGACGCGCTGCCGGCGGCGGAGCAGGACAGCCTGCGGGAGATGGTGGCGGAGCATTCGCTGATCTTCTCCCGCGCCATGCTCGGCTTCGGGGAGTTCACGCCGGAGGAGCGGCTGAAATTCGCGCCCGTGCCGCAGCGGCTGGTGCGCCGCCATCCCGGGTCGGGGCGGCTGTCGCTGTACCTGTCCTCCCATATCGGCCGCATCCGCGGCCTGCCGGTGCCGGAGGCGCTGGCCCTGATCCGCGACCTGACCGAGCATGCGACGCAGCGCGCATTCGTCCATGCCCATCACTGGCGGCCGCGGGACCTGGTGCTGTGGGACAACCGCTGCACCATGCACCGCGCCCGCCCCTTCGAGGATACCCGCTACCCGCGCGACATGCGTCGCGTGACGCTGATGGACAGCGCGCCGACGCTGGAACAGGCGGCCTGAGTCCCGGCGGCCCGCGACGCGGGCCGAGCGCCCGAATGGGCGCCGCCGCCTATGCGGCGTAGCCAAGTGGCCGCAGGCCGCGCCGGCGACTGAGGTCGTCTTCGCTAGAAAAAGTTCAGCAGCCGTTCGACCACCGCCTCCGGCTGTTCCTGCTGCACCCAATGGCCGGCGCCCTCGATCAGGTGCAGGCCGCGGAAATCGGCGCAGGACTGCGCCTGCATCTTGGCCAAAGCGAGCGGGAACTGGTGGATGCCCCAGTCGCTGGCGCCGGCGATGAAGGTGGCCGGCACCTCGATCCGCCTGCCGCTGAACAGCACCAGCTCCGCCGCATTCGCACCGCCGGTGGCGCAGCGATAGGATTGCAGGCCGCCGGCAAAGCCCGTGCGGGCATATTCGCCGACATAGACATCCAGCTCCGCATCCGTCAGCCAGGGCGCCTCCGCGGCCGGGGCATAGGGGCGGACGGCCTCCGGCATCGTCGCGTGCAGCGGCATCACGTAGTAGTCGGGCAGCTTCGCCAGTTCCTCCGCCGTCCAGCCGGTCAGCTCGAAGGGCATGTTGCCGGGCCAGTCGGCGCTCTTCTGGTGGTAATAGGCGCGCAGGAAGGCGTGCAGGCCCTGCGGCGGGTGGTCCATGTCGGCGGCCGCGCGGCGTTCCGCGTAGTACCACTGGTAATGCTTGCGCGGCGGGTCCAGCGCCGCCAGCGCGGCATGCACATCCTGCCCCTGCGGCGGGTTGCGCCGCGGCGGGCCGGCGAAAGGCGAGCTCATCAGCGCGACGCGGCGAAAGACATCCGGCCGGACCAGCGCGCACCAGGCGGCGACCGGCGAGCCATAGTCGTGACCAACCACGCCATGCAGCGCGGCGATGCCCAGCGCATCGAGCAAGGCGAGCTGGTCGCGGACGATGTTCAGCATCAGGAAGGGCGCCAGCGGCGCGTCATATTCCGCCACCCAGCCCGTGGTCCGGCCATAGCCGCGCAGATCCGGCGCAATCACATGAAAGCCCGCCGCCGCCAGGCCAGGCATCACCTTGCGCCAGGAAAAGGCCAGCTCGGGAAAACCATGCAGCAGCAGGATGGCGGGGCGCCCGGCCTCACCGGCTTCCAGCAGATGCACATTCAGCCCGTTCACATCCGGCACCATCCGGGCGCGCAGGCCCCGCGGCAGCAGCCCGTCATCCATCGGCGTCATGCGCCCCATCTCCCCACCCATATTGCCGCCCACGACTCGGCCGCGCAGACTTGGCGCATCGCGAGACGGGAACATGCGGCATGTGGCAGGCCCACACCATCATCCATAACGGCCAGGCGATTCCCTTCGCCGAGGCGCGGCTGCATCCGCTGGCGGTCGGCGTCGCCTATGGCGTCGCGGTGTTCGAGGGGCTGCGCGCCTATATGCACCCCACCGATGGCAGCCTCAGCGTGTTCCGGCTGGACGAACATCTGTCCCGGCTTCAGCAGGGCATGAAGGTGATGCGTTTTGCCGATCCGCCGAGCACGGAGGTGCTGCGCGCGGCGGTGCTGGAGGTGCTGCGGCTGAACGCGCCGGATGAGGATGCCTATCTGCGCGTGCAGGCGCAGATCGAGGGCATCGGCACGCTGGCCAGCACCGGCCCGGTCGGCTGGATCGCGGCCGCGCTGCCGCGGGAACGGTCCGCAAAATTCGCCACGGGCCTCGCCGCCACCGTCTCCTCCTGGACCCGCATCTCGGACAACGCCATGCCGCCGCGGGTGAAGGCCACCGCCAATTACCACGCCTCGCGCCTGGCGAACCTCCAGGCGCGGACGGATGGCTATGACAGCGCCCTGCTGCTGACGGCACGCGGCAAGGTTTCGGAGGCCGCCGCGGCCTGCCTGTTCCTGGTGCGGGACGGGGTGCTGGTGACACCGGGCAAGGGCAGCGACATCCTGGAAAGCGTGACGCGGGAGACGGTGCTGGTGCTGGCCGCCGAGGCCGGGCTTGCCGTGGAACAGCGCGATGTCGATCGCACGGAGCTGTATGTGGCAGGGGAGGTGTTCCTCTGCGGCACGGGGCAGGAGCTGGTGGCGGTGACCAGCGTCGACCGCCTGCCGGTCGGCGACGGCCAGCCCGGCCCGGTGACGCGCCAGTTGCAGGCGGCCTATGAGGCGGTGGTGCGCGGCACCACCGACGCTCATCCCGAATGGCGCACGCGCGTCTGAACCGGCGCTGTGCTCAGCCGCGCAGTGCCTGCAATTGTGCGGGGTAGCCCGCCGGGTTCACCTGCACGTCGACCAGGCTCGGGCCTTCCACCGCGAAGGCGGCGCGCAGCGCGGTGCGGTAGGTTTCGGGCGTGTCGGCCCGGAAACCGGGCACGCCAAAGCCCTCGGCCACCTTGGCGAAATCCGTCGGCGCGAAGGCGACGCCGGCCGGGGCGAGTTGCCGCTGCTGCTGCTTGATGTCGATCAGCGACAGCGCGCTGTCGTTGAAGACGATGGTGACCAGCCGCGCGCCCATCTGCTGCGCCGTTGCCAGTTCGCCGACACACATCATCAGCCCGCCATCGCCGGTGAAGGCCAGCGCGCCGCGCGCCGGATCATGCAGTGCCGCCGCAATGCCGGCCGGCAAGGCAAAGCCCATGGAGGCGAGGCCGTTCGAGATCAGCAGGTCGCGCGGCTGCTCCGCCTGCCAGAAGGCGGTGGCGGAGAACATATGCGCGCCCGCATCCACCGTGGCGCGCGGCGCGCGGCCAGCGGCGCGGGCTTCCTGCTGGGCGATGCGCACGATATCCGGCGGCGAGACACCCCCCTGCCCCTGCCAGCCGAGCGCCGCCAGCGCGGTTTCGCGATGGCCGGCGATGTCCGATTCGGTCCAGGCGGAAGGCCGCGCCACTGCGCAAAGCGCATCCAGGCTGGCGGCGATATCACCATGCAGCGCGGCGGTGGGATCGAGATAGCGCACCGGATGCGGCCGCAGCGCGATATCGAGGATCGGCGCCTTGTAGCGCCAGCTCTGCGGAATCAGCTCCACCGGATCGAGGCCGGCCTGGATGATGAGGTCCGCCGCGCCGACGCAGGGCGCCTCCAGCGATCCGCCGGTGAACAGGCCCGCATAGAGCGGATGCGCATCCGGCAGCACGCCCTTGGCCTTGTAGGTGACCAGCACCGGGCAGCCCAGCGCTTCGGCCAGCGCGCGCAGCGCCGTGCTGGCGCCCGGCTCGGCGGCCTCGACGCCGACCAGGATCACCGGCCGCCTGGCCTGCGCCAGCAATGCCGCCGCATCGCCGATGGGCGCGGCCGCCGCCGGCGCCGACATGCGCGGCCCGGACGGTGGCGCCGCGCGCCGCGCCGCCTGGCCCGTCAGGTCGAGATGCACGGCGCCGCGCGGCGCTTCCTGCGCGAGGTCCAGAAGCCCGGCGATCTCGTCCCGCGGCGCATCGCCTTCGGCGCGGGCGTAGCCCTTGCCGATCGCCGCCGTGGCGCCCTGCTGGTCGAAGACCTGATGTGTCACCCAGCCCAGTTGCTCACGGGAAAAACCATCCGAGAGCAGCAGCAGCGGCGCGCGTTCCAGCGTGGCGCAGGCGAGGCCATTGGCGGCATTGGACACGCCCGGCCCCTTGGTGGTCATCACCACGCCCGGTGCGCCTGTCAGCTCCGCATCCGCCAGCGCCATCATCGCCGCATTGGCCTCCTGCCGCGCCAGGATGAAGTCCAGCCCGAAACGCGGCGCCGCGGCGATCACATCCAGCGAGGATCCGCCCCCCGGCACGCCCCAGATGCGCCGGGTGCCGCGGCATGCCAGCTCCTCCAGCAATGCTTCCGCCACCGTCTGGCTGGCCGTGTTCGGCATGACTTGGATACTCCCACCATGCCGCATCACTGCCCCGGACGGCGCGGCTTGCCAAGCCAGGGGCGGATGGCTTCTGCTGCGACCCGAAGAACGCAAGGATGACGGCGATGACGGATTTCGCGGGCAAGCATGTGCTGGTGGCGGGCGGCAGCCGCGGCATCGGGCGATCCATCGCACTGGGCTTCGCCCAGGCCGGCGCCGCCGTGTCCATCTGCGCGCGCGATCCCGCGGCGCTGGAGGCGACGCGGGCCGAAATCGCGGCCCTCGGCGTCACCGCCCATGCCATCTCCGCCGATCTCGGCGTGGCGGACCAGGTGACCGGCTGGGTGGAACAGGCGGCGGCGGCGCTGGGCGGGGTGGATGTGCTGGTGAACAATGCCAGCGGCTTCGGCGCCAAGGACACGGAGGAGGACTGGGCGCGCGGGCTGAACGTGGATGTGATGGCGACGGTGCGCGCCAGCCGCGCGGCCGCGCCCTTCCTGAAGGCGGTGCGCGGCTGCATCGTCAACGTCTCCTCCATCTCCGGCTACCGGCCCTCGCTGCGCACGCCGGCCTATGCGGCGGTGAAGGCGCTGCTGGTGAACTACACATCCAGCCAGGCCGCCGCCTTCGGGCCGGATGGCGTGCGGGTGAATGCGGTGGCCCCGGGCTCCATCGAATTTCCCGGCGGGTCCTGGGAACAGCGGCGCAGCAGCAATCCGGAGCTGTACAACAGCGTGCTGCGCGCCATCCCCTTCGGCCGGCTCGGCACGCCGGAGGAAATCGCCGAGGTGGTGCTGTTCCTCGCCAGCCCCGCCGCACGCTGGGTCACCGGCCAGACCATCATCGTCGATGGCGGCCAGATGCTGGGCTGAAACAGCCGCGACACGATGGCCGGCCGGCGCAACACGCGAACGAAACGGAGCTGCGGCAGAAGGCGCGCCTCGCCACCGAGGAACCGCGCCGATGTCCCGCCTGCCCCTGTACTACGTGATCGCCGCCACGATCTGCCTGCTGATCGGCGTGCTGCTCGGCATCTGGATGGGCATCGCGCATGATTTCCAGATGGCGCCGGTGCATGCGCATCTGAACCTGCTGGGCTGGACCTCCCTGGCGCTGATGGGGCTGGTGTTCCGTACCTGGCCGGAGCTGAATCGCGCCGTTGTGCCCGGCATCCTGCAGTTCTGCCTCTGCGCGGGCGCGGCGGCGCTGTTCCCGGCGGGCATCTACCTGGCCATCGCGCATGAGACGCCTGGGCTTGCGATCGGCGCCTCCCTGGCTTGGCTCGCCGGCGTCGGGCTGTTCCTGGTGCGGCTGGTGTTGCTCGCGCTCTATGCCGCGCCGCGCCGCCTGCCGGCGCTGATGCCCGCCGAATGACCCCGTTCCGCCCCGGTCCCGGCTGACACGGGCGCCGGAACATGGTGGATTGGGCGCAACAGGAGACGCGCCCCAATGATCGACCTCAAAGCCAAGCGCCTGAACGGCCCGGTGATCCGCCTGCACCCGGACGACAACGTCGTCGTGGCCCGCATCGATATCGAGCCCGGCACCTCCATCCCCGGCGAGAACATGCTGGCGCGCCAGAAGGTGCCGGCCGGCTACAAGATCACCACCGAGGCGCTGCGCAAGGGCGACCCGGTGCTGAAATACCAGGTCACCATCGGCTTCGCGGCGGAGGACATGCCCGCCGGCACCATGGTGCACACCCACAACATCGACTTTCGGGAGTTCGACCGCGACTACGCGATCGGACGCGACTACCGCGCGGTGGAGATGATCCCCGAGGACCAGCGCAAGAGCTTCGAAGGCTATGTCCGCGCCGATGGGCGCGTCGGCACGCGCAACTTCATCGCCGTGGTGTCGAGCGTGAACTGTTCCGCCACCGTGTCCCACGCCGTGGCGGACTGGTTCACGCCGGACCGCATGGCGGAATGGCCGAATGTGGATGGCGTCGCCGCCTTCACCCATTCCACCGGCTGCGGCATGGAACTGTCCGGCGAGCCGATGCAACTGCTGCGCCGCACCCTCGGCGGCTACATGCGCCATCCGAACGTCGCCGGCGTTGTGGTGATCGGCCTCGGCTGCGAGCGCAACCAGATCGCCGGGCTGCTGGCGGAACAGGGCCTCGCGCCCGGCCCGATGCTGAAATCCCTGGTGATGCAGGAGGTCGGCGGCACCCGGAAGAGCATCGAGGCCGGCGTGGCGGTGGTGAAGGAGATGATGGCGGAGGCCAACAAGGCAACCCGCGAAACCGTGTCCGCTGCGCATCTGTCGGTCGGGTTGCAATGCGGTGGCTCCGACGGTTTTTCCTCCATCACCGCCAACCCGGCACTCGGCGCGGCGATGGACCTGCTGGTGCGCCATGGCGGCACCGCGATCCTGTCCGAAACCCCGGAAATCTACGGCGTCGAACACACCCTCACCCGCCGCGCCGTCAGCCAGGAAGTGGGCGAAAAACTCATCGAGCGCATCCGCTGGTGGAAGGATGTCTACACCCCCGGCCGCGACACGCAGATCAACGGCGTCGTCAGCCCCGGCAACCAGGCCGGCGGCCTCGCCAATATCCTCGAGAAGTCGCTCGGCTCCTCCATGAAGGGCGGCACCGGCCCCCTGATGGACGTGTTCCGCTACGCGGAGCCCATCACCACCAAAGGCTTCGTCTTCATGGACACGCCCGGCTTCGACCCGGTCTCCGCCACCGGCCAGGTCGCCGGCGGCGCGAACATGATCGCCTTCACCACCGGCCGCGGATCCATGTACGGCGCCAAACCCGTGCCCAGCGTGAAGCTCGCCACCAACACACCCATGTTCCGCCGCCTGGAAGAAGACATGGACATCAACTGCGGCGAAATCCTCGACGGCACCGCCAGCCTCGCCGAAATGGGCGAACGCATCCTCGACCTGCTGCTCCGCACCGCCTCCGGCGAACCCACCAAAAGCGAACTCCTCGGCGTCGGCAAACACGAATTCGCACCGTGGCAGATCGGGATCACGGGGTAGGACGGCGCTGGGTGATTGCAGGAGGGGCGCTGCCCCTCCCGCACCCTCCCCGCCAAGGGGCAGTGGCCCCTTGGAACCCTTTGATTCATGAAGAGAAATGGAGAGGGGCCGGAAGAACCGCTGAACATGCGGTCGCTTCGGCCCCTCTCCATTTCTCTTCAAGGTCCTGAGGTCCAGGAGGCCTCTGCCTCCTGGCGGGAGGGTGCAGGGAGGGCAGAGCCCTCCCTGCGAACCACCAGTGCCGCCCTACAGCGCGGGCCACCGATCTGCCCACGGGTGCGCCTTCTCGTATTGCCGGGCCAGGGCGATCAGGGACCAGTCGGCGCCGTAGGGGCCGATGAGTTGGAAGCCGATGGGCAGGCCGTCCGGGGCGGGGGCGCAGGGCACATTCAGGCCGGGCAGGCCGCCGGCGTTGACGATGCCGGTGAAGGCGCGGCTGTGCGGTGGGCCGAATTGTTCGGCGGGCCAGGCGAGGGTGCCGGCCGTCGGGGTCATCAGGATGTCCCAGTCGCGGAAGGCGATGGCGAACTGGGCTTGCAGTTCGCGGAAGGCGTTGAGGCCGTCGATGTAGTCGGTGGCGGAGAGGGTGGCGCCGCGATCGGCCATTTCCTCGTAGATGGCGCCGATGCGGCCGCGCCAGTCCTGGCCGCGCAGCACCCAGGCGAGGCCGCCGGCGGTGAAGGTCGGCCAGTGCTTTTCGAAGAGTTCGAGTTGCACGGGCAGCGCGCCTTCGGTGACCTGGTGGCCCAGGCTGGCGATGTGGCGCGCAGCGGCGGCGCAGCTCTCGGCGACGGGGGCGTCGACCGGCCATTGGCCGAAGCGCGGGATGTAGAGGATGCGCAGGCCCTTGGGCGGCGGGGGTTCGCTGTGCGGGCCGGGCACGCCGAGGGAAAGGCGGTCTTCCGCCAGGGGACCCTGGATGAGGGAGAGGGTCGCGGCCAGGTCGTCCACGGTGCGGGCGAGCGGGCCGATGACCTCGGCATCGTCGAGGATGATGGGCAGGCCGTTGCGCCGGGCGACGCGGCCGGTGGAGGGTTTCAGCCCGATCAGGCCGTTATGGGAGGCGGGGCGGCGGATGGAGCCGCCGCCATCGGTGCCGAGGGTGATCGGCCCGAAGCCCGCGGCCACGCCCGCCGCGCCGCCGCCGGTGGAGGCGCCGGAGGTCATCGCGGGGTTGTAGGGGTTGCGGGTGACGCCGAAGGCGCGCGTGTCGATATTGCCGCGGCCGAGGGTGAATTCGGAGACGTTGGTCTTGCCGAGCAGCACGGCGCCCGCTTCGCGCAGCCGGGCGACGGGGGTTTCGTCGTGCTCCGGCACGTAGTCCAGATACAGCTCGCTGCCCCAGGCGCAGCGCAGGCCGGCCTGGGTGATGTTGTCCTTGATGGAGACGGGCACGCCGTCCAGCGGGCTGAGCGGGGTGCCGGCGGAAAAGCGCGCATCGGCGGCGGCGGCGGCAGCTTCGGCGCCGGCGGTGTCCAGCGTGGCGAAGGCGTTGATGGCGGGGTTCACGGCGGCGATGCGGGCGAGCACGGCGGCCAGCGCCTCGCTCGGCCGCAGCGTGCCGGCGCGGTAGCGCGCGGCGAGTTCCGTGGCGGAAAGGCGCCAGAGGTCGGTCATGGGAAGGGTGTCCATATCAAGGCTCGGGGGTGAAGAATTGCGCCAGGGTCCACTCATCGGCGCGCGGGGCATAGGCCAGGCCACGTCGGGTGGCCCAGATGTTCACCTGGTACAGCAGCGGGACCAGGGCGTGATCCGCCATGGCCAGTTCGCTCGCCTGTTCCAGCAGCGCGCGGCGGGCATTGTCGTCGACGGTGCCGAGCGCCTGGACGATGACGGCATCGAGCGCCGGGTTGGAATAGCGCCCGCGATTGCCGACGCCGAGCCCGCGCTGCGGGTCGCGCGTGGCGAGCAAGGCGCGCAGCGGCGAGGAGGCTTCGCCGGTATTGCTGCCCCAGCCGAGCAGCATGGCGGAGAAGGCGAAATTCGGCGCGCCGCCCTGGGAGAGCATGATGTTGAAGGGGCGGGCCTCGGCGCGGGTCTCGATGCCGATGCGGGCCAGCATCTGGGCGACGGCCTGCAGGATCTTCTCGTCATTGGGAAAGCGGTCGTTGGGGCCGTGCAGGCTCATCGCGAAGCCGTCCGGATAGCCGGCCTCGCGCAGCAGGCGGCGGGCGCCCTCGGGGTCGAAGGCCTCGGGCGTCAGGCGCGGGCTGGCGCCGAAGAAGCCCTCCGCCAGCAGGCCGCCGGCGGCGATGGCCTGGCCTTCCATCACGCGATCAACGATCAGCGGACGGTTGATGGCCTTGGAGATGGCTTCGCGCACGCGGGGGTCGCGCAACGGGTTGGGGATGGCGGCGCCACCACGGGCGGTGACGTTCGGTGTCGTCTCCCGGAAGGTGTCGAAGGAGATGAACATCACGCGGTTGGAGGTGGTGCGCCACAGGCGGATGTCGGGCCGGCGTTGCAGGGCGGCGAGCTGGGTGATCGGCACCGCCTCCACCGCATCGACATCGCCGGCGAGCAATGCGGCGGCGCGGGCGGAATCATTCGGCACGATGCGCAGCGTCACGCGCTGCCAGGCGGGTGCGCCGCCCCAATAGGCGGGGTTGCGGGTCAGCACCACGCCCTCCCCGGGTGTGAAGCTTTCGAAGCGGAAGGGGCCGCTGCCGATCATCGCGCCGCCGCTGCGGAAATCGGGCGTGGCCGCGGATTCCAGGCGGCGCGGGATGATGTTCACCACGGAAAGGTCGGTGGCGAGCAACGGCTGCGGACCCTTGGTGGTGAAGCGCAGGGTGCGCGCATCCACGATCTCGACGGTTTCGATGCCGCGGGTGAATTGCGTGAAGGGGCCGGGGCTGTTCGGCACGGCGGCGACGCGGCGCAGGCTGGCGGCGACATCCTCCGCCTCCACCGGCGATCCGTCATGGAAGGCGGCGCCTTCGCGCAGGCGGAACTCCCAGACGGTGTCGGAGATGGGGCGCCAGGATTCCGCAAGGCCGGGGACCAGCTGCTGGCGCGCATCCTGGTGCACCAGCTTGTCGAAGACATGCGCCGCGATGGCGTTGTTCGGCACCAGGTTGTGGAAATGTGGATCGACCGCGGTGGGGGTCGAGGCCAGGGCGACGGTCAGGTTCTGGGCCTGCGCCGGCAAGGCGAAGGCCGCAACCAGCACCAGCGCTGACAAGGGGAGTCGGGGCATGAAGGGTCCTTCGCGGGGGAGGCGAGGCGAGAAGTCTCCGCCCGGTGCGGCGCCCGCGCAATCCGATGCCGGTTCGGCATCCCCCCTCCCCCGTTCATCGCAACCATTGCCAAGGGTATCGAATCGGGCGCTGGATATATTGCACCGCACAATGTCACGGAGCCTCCATGCGCCGCCGCCAGATGCTCGCCACTGCCGCAGCCACCCTCGCCGCGCCGCTCGCGGCCCCGGGCCTGGCCCGGGCGCAGGCCACCTTCCCCGGCCGGCCGCTGCGCGTCGTGGTGCCCTTCGCGCCCGGCGGCATCACCGACATCCTGGCGCGGGCGGCGGCGGAGGGCATGTCGCGCCGCTTGGGCCAGCCCGTCGTCGTGGAGAACCGCGCCGGCGCCGGCGGCAATGTGGGGTCGGAGGTGGTGGCGAAGGCGCCGCCGGATGGCTATTCGATGCTGGCGGTGGGTCCCGCGGTGATGGGCATTTCCAAGCCGCTCTACAGCCGGCTGAACTACGATCCGGATGCGGATTTCACCTGTCTCGGCCTGCTCGGCGGCCAGGCGAATGTCCTGCTGGTCAGCCCGCGCGCACTGCCGGAACCGACGCTGCCGGCGCTGATCGCGGCAGCGAAAGCGAAGCCGGGGGAAGTGGCCTTCGCCTCGTCCGGCACCGGGTCGCTGACGCATCTGACGGCAGAGCTGTTCGCCGCCGATGCGGGGCTCCGCATGCTGCATGTGCCCTATCGCGGCAGCCCGCCGGCCCTGGCGGATCTGGCCAGCGGACAGGTGGCGATGCTGTTTGACGCGCTGACCACGGCGCTGCCGCTGCACGAAAGCGGCCGCGTCCGCATCGTCGGCATCGCCACAGCCGAACGTTCCCCGGCCCTGCCGGATGTGCCGAGCCTGGTGGAGGCGGGATTCCCGAGCCTCGACGTGCCGAACTGGTTCGGCGTCTTCGTTCCCGTGGCGACGCCGGCACCGGTCGTCGCCACGCTGCGCGCCGCGCTGGCGGAGGTCACGGAGTCGGAGGGCTACAAGACGCTGATGGCCGCGCGCAGCGCCCAGCCGGTGTCGCTGGGCGGCCAGTCGCTGGATGATTTCCTGGCCGGCCAGCGCAGCCGCTGGGCCGCGGCGGTCCAGCGCAGCGGCGCCAAGGTGGATTGATCCGGGCGGCTTGACCTGACCGCTTGACCCGACTGGCGGGGCAGCCGATGCAGGGCGCCACGCCTCGGAGTGACCGGTGATGTCCAGCAGCCTGCCGCCCTTCGGCGGCCCCTCCGGCCCATCCCGCGATGCCATCGCAAGCCCATCCCGCGATGCCATCGCGATGATGCAGTACGACGCCGCGAAGAAGTCCGCGCTGCTCGCCTATCTGCTGTGGTTCTTCCTCGGCTATTTCGGCGCGCACCGCTTCTACCTCGGCCGCATCGGCTCCGGCGTGATGATGCTGCTGATCTTCCTGGTGTCCTTCCCGCTGGCCTATGTGCTGATCGGGCTGCTGGGTTTCCTGGTGATCTTCCTGTGGTGGCTGATCGACGCGCTGCTGATCCCCGGCATTGTCGCGCGGCACAACACAGCGCTGATCTCGCAGCTGCAGCGCTGATCAGCCGGGAAGCGTCAGCAGCCGCCGCGGCGTCTCCACCAGCATCGCGTCCAGTTCCGCCTGCGAAAAGCCCCGCTCCCGCATGAAGGGCACGATATTGCGGAAGATGTGGCCGTAGCCGTGGCCGCCATGGCTGCGCAGGCGGGTCAGGCGGCAGATGTCCTGGCTGATGACAACCTGGTCGCGATGGCCACGGTCCAGCAGCCGGCGGATCATGTCGATGCGGGTGCCGTCATTCGGCATGTTGATCGGCGCGAAGGACCAGTAGGCGTGTTCGTAGCCGAACAGGTCGAATTCCAGAATGCAGCCGGTATCGGCCAGGGCGAACAGCCTGTCGTCGTCGAAGATGGTGCGGTCGACATGGTCGATGATGGTGCGCGGGATGTCGCCACCATGGGCGCGCAGGAAGGCGATGATCTCGGCCGGCTGGTCGGGATGCACGCCGGGATGGATGGTCAGCGCCGCGCCGGTTTCCTGCTGCGCCAGCGCGGCGCCGGCCATCACCCGGCGTTCCAGCGCGGTCCAGGGGGCGGAACAGCCGATCTCCCCGATCAGCCCGGCGCGGATATCGGTGCCCCAGGCGCCCTGGCGCAGCGCGCCGAGCATCTCGGCGGCGAAATCCTCCACGCTGCGGGCGTGGTTGGCGGGGTCCTGGAAATCCTCGACATACTGGCCGCAGCCCATCACCAGGGTAACGCCACTGCGGCGCGACACCTCGACGAGGCCTTCGGGGTCGGGCGCCAAGCCGCCGATGGTCATCTCCACCATGGTCGCGCCACCCTCCCCACGGAACATCGCGAGTTCCGCCACCGCCAGCTCGCGGTCCAGCATCACGGTCTTGCCGGCATGCGGATGGCGGCCGTAGTCGATGTCGTAGCGGCTTTGCGGCGTGATGGGCTGGACCAGTTCCGGCCGCGTGGCGATGGCCTCGCGCAGGCTGCGCGGCGTGATGTCGCACAGCACATGCTCATGCATCAGGGTCGGGCCGAGGCTCTCCGGGGCTACGGGACCCAGCACCGTCTGCACATAGCCTGCCATTCGCCCCGCCTTGAATCCGCCACAACGGCACGATGCTGCGCACAGCAGAACTGCGCAAGGTCATGACACGGTCATGACCCTGACAATTATTCCACCATGCGGCGAAATATCTGGCCAGGCGCGGTGTTTTAGATCATTATACAAAGTGCTGGATCGCCAAGGATTTTGCAGGGCGCGGGTTTGACGTTTGCCTTCGCAGCGCCGCAACCATGGCTTCAGCTTGACGCTTTTTCAGTGTCATCTACCGACAGACAGCCCCGACAATTCGTGCGCTGGTGACCGTTGTCGCAAGACAACCAGACAAAGGAGGCCGTGCATGGCTGATCGAAGTCGCGCAGCGCGATGGATGGGGCTTGCCGGTCTCGCGCTGGGACTGTGTGGCCCGACGATGGAAGCGGCGGCGCAGACGCGCACCGCCAGCCGCTCCTGCCAGCAGCAATGCCTGTCCCAGCCCCTGGCCCGCTCCACGCCCCGGAACATGCAGGTCTGCCTGGTGCGCTGCACCGCCGGCGAGGCACATGTCGAGCGCCAGCGCCGCGGCGGCGCCGCGGCCGCATCGGGCCTGGGCATCGCATCCCGCAACACGCCCATAGGCCGCCAGAGGCCCAGCCTGGTGATCTATACGGGGGCCCTGCCCCAGTCCGGCATCGCCATTTCCCACCCCGCCGCGCGTGGCGTGGCGCATCGGGCGGCAGAGACGAATTGCTTTAGCCGCAACGGCGGCCGCCCCTGCAGCCTGCTGATCGAGACGGAGCAGCGCTGCGTGGCGGTGGCCCGCAGCATCAGGGCGCGTGGCCTGGTCATCACCCGGGACCCCGCCACGTTCGCCGTGCTGCATTATGGCGCCGGGGGCGGCAACACCCAGGCCGCCGCGCGCGAGGTCGCCATGCAGGATTGCACCTCGCGCCTGCTTCCGGGCGATGCCTGCCGCCCGATGGTCGCCCGCTGCGGCCCGCCGGGCTGAATCAGGGAATGCCCGCCGGGAAGACATGCGTTCCCCCCGGGTCGAGCGGCAGGCGCGTGGCGGACAGCACCGCGCCCATCGTCAGCGGCGCATAGAGATGCGGGAACAGTCCCGGCCGGCGGCCACCCGCCGCCGGTTCCCAGCGCAGAGCATCGCCAAGGCGGCGCGCATCCACCTCGATCAACCAGAGGTCGGCCTCCGCGGCACGGTGCTTGGCCGCACTGGCCCGCAACTGCGCGGCGGTGGAGAAATGCAGGAATCCGTCCCGCGCATCATCGGCGCTGCCGGCATAGGCCCCGGCCCGTTCCGCCGCGCGCCAATCGGCGTCGCGGACCATGGTGTAGATGCGGTCTTCCATTGCTGCCCCTGCCCTTCAGGCAACGGGTTTCAGCCGAGCAGGCGGTAGAAGACAAGCCCGCCGCGCTCCGCCGCCGGCACCAGGCCGATCGCCCAGCGCGGCAGCCGTTCCGCCGCATGGTAGTGGGTCGCGCCCTGGGTCGCATCCGGCAGGGCGCCGGCCAGCGCGCGGGCGGCGATGCGCCGGCAGATGGCGAAGCCGGGATCCTCCAGCAACGCCGGGTCGTGCAGCCGGGCGTGGCGCGGGTGCCGGGGGTGCCAGCAGCCGAACTGGAAAGGCGCGCGGCAGATTCCGGGCACGTCCACGCCCAGATGGCGCGGCCCTTCCGGCAGGCTGGCCAGGCGCAGGCGGTTCATCACCACCGCAGCCACCCCTTCCACCGCCCGCACCCTGAGATGGCCGGCCTCCCCCCACAGGGTGAGTTCCAGAACGGCCGCGGCCAGGCTGGCCGGGCGGCGGGACAGGGCCGCGCTCATCGGCCCTCCTCCGCCTCGGCGCGCGCCGAGAAGCCCATCTTGCGGCCCTGCATGTTCCGACCGGGCATGTTCTGGCCGGCGATGGCGCTGGCCGTGGTGGCGGCGCGGCTCACCTCGTCCAGCTTCTCCTCGATCCGCAGCAATTGCAGCGACAGGCGCGAATCGAGGTCGCGGATCAGCGACAGCGGCACATAGGTGCGCGCCACCTCCAGCTTGAAATCCACCAGCTCATCGCGGGACGGGCCGGGATTTGGCGCAGGCGGGGCGGTTGGCGCCTCGGGGCGCGTCTGCAGCTCCCGCCGCAGGATGTACATCACCCACAGCATCAGCGCGGCCAGCGGCGCATCGGCCAAGGCGGCCAGAAGCTGCGGGGGAAATTCGGGGATCATCGGGGGACTCCTTGAAGGGAAGCGATGACAGGCCCACCCTGGGGGCGAACCGGAGCGACCGTCACCGAACAATGTGGAACCAGCCCTATCTCGAGACCTGCTGCCGATCCGCCCTGCACCGGCTGACACTGGTGGGGCGGCCGGGCCGGCCTGATGGGCTGAAGGATGGCCCCTGCCTGAAGCGGCTGGAGGGGATGGGCCTGGCACGGCAGCGCCCGGATGGGCGCTTCGAGATCACGGCCGCCGGGCAGGACCGCCATGCGACCGAAATCGCGCCCATCAGGAAAAGCGCCTAGCCACCCCGCCAGGGCAGGGTCGTCGGCCGCGCCGGCGGCGCGAAGGGCAGGCGCACCGGCTCGGCCAGCAGACAGCCCGCCACCGCATCCAGCGCGTCATCATGCTGGCCCGGCGTATCCGGGCGCCATTCCGCCATTTCCTGGGCGAAGCGGGTGCGGAACACATCCTCCCGCGCCCAGAGCCGGCGCGCGGCGAGAACCGGGTCCAGCGCCGCCAGGATGCGCTCCGCCTTGGCACGGCGGCTGACCGCCTCCACCACGGTGCATTGATAGCCGATACGGCGAAATTCGCGCTTCAGCAGGCCCGGCAGGAACTTGCCGATGCCGTTGCTCTCCACCCGCAGCACCGGTAGCAGCAAGGCGCGTGCGATCTCCGCCACCGCGCGGCATTGCTGGGTGGCGGCATCGTCCTCCGCCGCCGGGTCGTGCAGCAGATAGGCCAGGCGGTGCAGGTAGTGCCGGCCCTCGCCATCGGCATAGGTGCAGGCGAGCACGCTGGCATCGCCGAGACCCGGCCGCCCGAAGGCCGGGTCCCACCAGCCGCCACCCGAGACCATCTGCTGGCCCATCAGGGTCAGCACGCCGCGGCCATTCGCCTCGCGGTAGTCGGTATCCTCCGCGTAGCGAACGATCAGCGCGGGATCGAGCCGCGCCGCCTCCTCGGCCACCGCTTCCAGCAGCATCTGCCGGCGGAAGGCGAGCGGCCCGACGCGCTGGCGCAGCGCGGCGATGCCGGCATCCGTGAAGCGCTGCGGCCAGGCGCTGGCGCCGGCGGCATCCACCAGCGGCAGCACCAGGCGGCGATAGCCGGCGAGGAAGGCGTCCTCGCCATCGGCATAGAGGCTGTCGGCGCAATGCGGCGTGCCGACGAAGATCATGCGGCCGCCGGGCACCAGCACGAATTCCGTCTCCATCAGCCGTTCCCGCAACTCCGCGCGCTGGCCCGGCGATCCGCAATTGCCTGCGACCTCCACATCGTCGCAGATGATGAGGTCGGCGCGCGCGCCCGTGATATTGCCGCCGATACCCGCGGCCAGCATCGAGGCATCGCGCAGCACCGCTTCCCGCGCCACGGTGAAGCGATCGGAGGCCCAGGAGCCTTCGCCATGATCCGGCAGCAGGGCGCCGCACAGCGGATGCCGGCCCAGGAGGCGGCGCACCGTGGCGACCATGCGCGTCGCCAGCGCATGGTCGGCGGCCACCACCAGGATGCGCGTCTCCGGCGCGCGATAGAGCTGCCAGGCGCAGTACAGACCAACCAATGTCGACTTGCCGCAGCCCCGGAAGGCCATCAGCAGCAGGCGCAGGTCACCCTCCTCGCCGCGTTGCATCAGCCAGCCCAGCATGCGGCGATGCACATCGGGCGTGCCGAGGCCGGCGAGGCGATTCCAGATCCAGGCGAATTCCAGCAGGTCGGCGGGCCGTTCCGTCATCCATCACCTTCCTTGGCCATCTGCGCCCGCATCGCCGCCAGGATCTGTTCCGCATCCGGCGGCGCCTCGCCGGGCTTGTGGACCTCGCCTGCCGTCATCGCCGCCAGCTCCGCCATATGCGCGAGCGCCGAGCGCGCGGCGGCCTGGTGCGCGGCGAAGGCCTTGGGATCGGGCGGTGCCTCCCCGCGCGGCCAGGAGGCGACGAACTCCGCATAGTCCACGGCGACGCGCCGCATCGCCGCCTCCAGCGTCTCCCGCGGCAGGGAGGAGCCCTGGGGCGCCTTGCCCCGAGCCGGTCGCTTCATGCCTTCACCAGGCGCACGCGCACCGTGCCGGGATTGAGATCCAGCGCCGCGCCGCTGCGATTCCAGACGGTGACCGTCACCACATCCTGCGCGCCGATCTGCGACAGGAAGACGGCGCCGGAGGTGGAGAGCGAATAGGCCGCCTGCACGAAATCCCCGGGCCGGGCGCCGGGCAGCGGCACATTCACCTGGGTGCTGCCGCCAGCAGCGATGGAGGGCGGGTCCCATTCCTGTTCCGCGACCAGGTCCCGCCTGCCGATCGGCAGGTCCGGCAGGCCATACATCAGCGCCGGCGCGTGGCGCGGATCGCAGTTCAGCCGCAGCGCGCGCAACTCGTAATCCGTCGAGATGCGCGCCACGCCGATCACCGCCGTGGCGACGGCCGGCGACAGCCGCAGCGCCTGCAATCGCGACATCCCTTCATCGGTCATGTCCGCAGCGCCCTGCCACCAGCGCGCTGTCGGATTCCAGACGACGGACTGGCCGGAGGCCAGCACCAGCGGGCCGAGACTGTCGGTCAGCAGGTTGTTCGCGCCATCGAAGCACATCACCACCAGGCGCGGCGCATCGGCATCGACGCTGAGCGCGAAGTCGCGGCATTGCCGCGCATCGACGATGAAGCCCACGGCGCGCCCGCCCGTCAGCGTCACGCCGCGATTCGTCAGCTCGAAGGCGTCCAGGCCGGGGAAGACGAAGTCGTGCAGAACGGCCGGGCTGCCGGAGACATTGGAGGACAGGCAGGCCAGTTTCTCGAAGCCGATCTCCGTCGCGTTCCAGCGGATGGCGGCAGCGCGCAGCGAGGGAACGCTCGCCACCTCCCGCGTCGCCTCCCGATGCGCCGCCGCCTGGTGCATCGCGCGCACCACACCGCCGAGGCGGGTGGAGGCGCCGGCATGCTCGATCTCCACCATATAGCCCTGGCTGGCCCAGGCCACCTCGTAGACATGGTCCTGCGCCGCGCCGGTATGGCGGGCGACGAAGCCGGTGCAGCCTTCCATGCGCATGGCGCGGGCGATCACGGCGCGGCTGCTGACCTCACACAGGAAGGGAATGCCGACGATCGGCCGGCCCTCTGCGTTCAGCTCGAAATTCGGCGCGTCGAAGACATGCCGGTTGTGCGCGACATAGGCGCCGGGCGCGGCGGAAAGCCGCACGCCGAAGCGGTCCTTGTCCATATGCGTGGTGGAGCCCACGGCGAAGTGGCCACCATGGTAGCGGATGGAGGTGTTCCAGGCCGCCGCCGTCGCCGTGTGCACATCAAGGCCGATACGGTTGTTGACGATGCGGCCGAGCACCAGCGTGGAATCCTCGAAGCCGCGCCCATCGCCCAGGGTACGGATGCCGATGGTGAAACCCTCGACGCGCCGCACTTCGATGATGGAGGCATCGTGGTTGCGCAGCAGGATGCCGATATCGCCTTCATTCTCCCAATCCGACTGGGTGGCGCGCAGCACCGTGAGCCCGCTATGCAGCTTGCTGGCATTGCGCGCGCTGCCGCCATCGCCGATGGTCAGCGCCGGCTGGCCGGCCGGCCCGGCATAGACGATGCTGCCGCGCATGATGAGGCCGGCGGAAGCACCGGGCAGGGTCAGGGGCTGGCTGCTGCGGAAGGACCCCTCCCCGATCAGCAGCACCTTGCCGGAGACACCTGCCGCATTCATCGCCGCCTGAAGCGCCGGCCCATCCTCCGTCACGCCATCGCCGGTCGCGCCGAAATCGCGCGCGCTGAGCTGCTCGGCGAGCTTGTCCTCCACCGTGTAGGGCACGGCGCCCGGAAAGGGCGCGCCGATCAGCCCGGATTCGCGCGGCAGCACCACCAGGTCGCCGCCGCCATCGAAGCCCAGCACACGATTGGCGCGGGCTGTGCGCAGCGGCAGGGTGAAGGCACCGCCGACCTCGGCCGGGTCCTGGCGCAGCGCGCCCGACAACTCCTCCCGCTGTTCCTGCAGGGCGGCGACGATACGGTCCAGCTCGTCATTCAGCGTGCGGGCGCGCAGCACGCCATTGTCCTGGAAATCGGTGCTGCGCTCCACGCGAATGCGCCGGCGCAGCGTGACGGTGCTGCCCTCGGCCGGCGGCGTCGCCAGGGTGACGAGGCCGCCCTCGCTGCTGCCGGCGCCGGCCACGCTGAAGCCACCGCTGAGCGGCACGCCATCCAGGCGAAGCTCCAGCTCCGAGGCCTGGAAGATCGGGAAGGGATAGGTGAAGGCGGTGCGCGTGCCGTCGCCCAGATACTGGACGCGCGGCGCGACATCGCCGATGCGGATATGCTCGGCCATCAGGGCCTCCGTTCAGGGGTTGCGGCTCAATCGAGCAGGTTGCGCAGCGAGGTGCCGAAGCTGGTGCCGGCGCGCAGGTAGCTGGTCAGCGAGCCATCATTGTTCAGCAGGCTGCGGCGGCCGGCGGCGAGGCGGCTGGCGAAGATCTGGTCGCTGTCGGATTGCGCCGCCGCGGCCTCCCGCTCCATGCCCGTGGTCAGCGCGGCGGCGGAGCCCTCATCCGGCGAGATGCCGCTGGCGGCCAGGCGCGCGCGGGTGGAGGCGAGCGTGCCGGCCAGCCGCGAGTCCCGCGCGCGGGCCTCCGCCGCCTGCTGCAGCGCCGTCTGTTCCACCCGCGCCGCCTCCTGCACCCGCGCGGCATTGGCCTGCGCCTTGGCATTGGCCGATTGCGCCTGGCCCTGCTGCACGCTGTTGAAGATGGACACGCCCGCGGTCAAAGCCGTGGCGATGGGGGCGAGTTGGGCCATCAGGTGGTGATCCTCAGATCCGTGGTGACGGAAAGCAGCGTAAGCGGCAGCGGCGTGGCGCCCTCGATGCGCCACAGCGGCGCCATCGCATCGCGCCGCCAGCCCAGCGCGCGCAGCGCGACATCGCCGCTGAAGGGCGCCGGCGGCGCATCCAGCAGCGGTGTGTCGAGCCGCCGGAAGGGCACGCTCTGCACGCCGCGCCCCAGATCCACCTCCAGCGCCGGGGTCGCCAGCAGCCGGAAGGTGACGGAGACCAGGCGCAGCGGCGCGACGCCCGCGCCACTGGCACCGCCGAGTTCGGCCGGCAGCGGTTCGATCAGGTGCCGGAAGGGCAGCCCGACCTGCACCGCGGTGGCGGGGGTGTCGACGCGGATGACCCCGCCCAGCACCGTCGCCGCCGCCTGCGGCGCGCCATCGGCCAGCACGCCGACCGCCTGCCCTTCGAGATGCGCGAGCCCCGACCAATCGTCGCGCGGCGTCGTATCGCTGCCCGTCAGCGCCGCGTCGAAGCCGATCGTGGCATCGAAGCGTTCCAGCCGATGCGTGCCGAAACGCTCGACCAGCGCATAGACGCGGCCCTCGGTCTCGGCGACCGCGCGGAAGGCGCCCTCCGTCTCCTGCCGCGTCCAGGCGATGACCTGCTCGGCGCGGTACAGCGTCAGTGTCGCCAGGGCGCCATCGGCCATCGCCACATGCAGCAGCCGTTCCGCCTGGTCATAGGCCATGGAGACCGGCGCCTGCACCAGATGCCGTGCGACCAGCGCCAGGTCGTTCGCCTGATAGGCGTCGGCGACATCGGTATAGGCGAATTCATGCACGCCGCGCCCCGACCGCGCGACGAAGACCGTGGCGCCATCGACATCCACCGGCGGCACCTGCCGGTCCACCAGCGTGCCGACGCGGGTCTGCCGGTTGAGCTGGATGGAGGAGGGCGTCAGCGGATCGCCGGTCACCATCCATTCGGCGCCGGAGGTGAAGACCTGCAGATGCCGGCCGGAGAAGACGGCGCGGATCGCATTCACCTGGTCGGAGACCAGCGAGAAGGCGATCGCCTCGTCATCCAGCCCGGTGCCGCTGTCGAAATTGCCGAGATCGCCGGTGCGCGACAGCCACAGCCGGTTCGGCGCATCGCGCGACCCGCCGAGCACCAGCCGGTCCTGATGGAAACAGGCGCAGACCGGCCAGCCGCGCACGCCGCTGAAGGCGGTCTCCTGCCAATCCTGCGTCGCCAGCGTATCCTCCAGCGCATCCTCCACCAGCGCCGTCGCATTCTGCGGCCCCTCGACGGAAAGGATCACCACGCGCTTGCCCTTCAGCAGGAAGCGGGAGGTGACATGGCCGGCGGCGAAGACGGGCGCGGAACAGGTCAGCGCCACGGTGCCGCTGGTGGCGGAGGCCGCCATGGCGATGTCACGGCTGACGTTGAGATAAGGCACTTCGGTGAAGACGAAGGGCGTGATGGTCCAGGCAATGTGGCTGGTTCGCGTCAGGCGTTGCGGCGGCATCTCCGGATGGAACAGCAGCAGCGTGTCGGCGCTCTGCGTGAAGGCGAGTTGCGGCAGCATGGTGGTGGACCAGGGCGCGGGCAGGCTGGCGACCTCGGCATCATTCAGGAAGACCTGAAGACGGCCCTCGCTCAGCACGAGCAGATAGGTCTGCTCGGTGTTGAACTCGAAGGGCACCAGCCGCGCCGCGCCCGGCAGCATCGCCACATGGCGCAGGCCGGAGCGGCGCGCGACACCCCCGGTCGGCTGGATCACCACATTGCGCAGCCGCCTGGCGCCATTGGCGAAGGCGCGCAGATCGGCGCGGCCATAAAGCTCCGGTGCCAATTCGCCCGCGGTGAAGGAGGCCTTGATGCGGCGCGTCGCGGCCGTCATGCGCGCCCCCTGACATCGACCAGCGGGAAATGCTCGATGGCGCGCGGCGTGTCCTGCTGGCTGTCGATCAGCCGCGCGCTGCGCAGCTCCCCCTCCGCCAGGCGGAACAGCATCTCGGCGCGGGATGCGCTTTCGGTCAGCGGCAGACAGAATTCCGCGGCCAGCCGGGCCACCAGTGCCTGGGCGAAGAAGGGCGGAAATGCGCTTTCGTCGGGCCGAAAAATGTAGGTCAGCGTCACGCTGGTGGCGTCCGCATGCAGCCGGTCCTCATGCAGGCGATAGGGCATGCCCCGGCCGCGCCCGCCGCTGCCGGCCGACAGCGCGCGCAGGAAGCCGGCGGGAAGCTGGAAGGCGTGTGCCATGTCGGCCGGCGGCACCGCGGCCAGGCGCGGCAGGCCGGCCTGGGCGGTGGCGAAGGACCAGGGATGCGCCGAGAGCAGCGTGTCGCGTGTCGGGGCGTAGAGGTTGGCCGCCACCTCCGCTTCCGCGGTGCCCTCATCGAGCGAGGCGACGGGCTGCGCGCCAAGGCGCAGCAAGGCGCGCGAGCAGAGCGCGACAGCGGTCAGGGACATTTTGGGGCATCCGATCTGGAATCAGGAGGACTGGTGAGGAAGGTAGCGAAGACCCCCTCACCCACCGTTGAACGCAGTGCGTTCAACCCCCCCATCAGGGGGAGAGGGCTTTGCGGATTATTCCGCCGCGCGCATCCGCACGACGCCGAAGGCGTCGACCAGCACCGCGCCCTGGCTCATCATGTTCGCGACAAAATGCGCGGCGCGGTCGCCGTGCCAGGTGATGTCGGTCTCGACCTCGGCAGCGCTGGCATGGCCGATGGCGGTACGGTGGTAGAAGTAGCAATGGCGCAGCGCGCCGGACTTGGTCAGGCCGGAATGCGGCATCCACAGCGCGCCGAGCCAGCGCTTGGCCTGGCTGCCCTTCCAGGGCAGCGCATCCTCGCCGACATATTCCGAGGAGGCGAATTCCTCGATCTGCAGCAGCTGCGACCACTGCTTCCAGCCGACCACGGCGAAGCGCCCGCCATCATCCGGCACTTCCGCCGCGCCCATCATCTCGAAGGCCAGCAGCACCTTCTCCTTCGTCAGGCCGTCGGCGTCCGTGGTGCCGGTGGAGGTGCCCACCGCCTCCTGCGTCGCGGTGTCCAGGGCGGCGATGATGAGCTCATCGGTCTTGCGGCCCAGCGCATAGGCGCCGGCATTGGCGACGACGCCACGCTCGTCGATATTGGTCTTCAGCTCGTCCAGCCGGTCGATCCAGTCACCGGCATAATAGTCCTGCAGGATGCATTCGACCTGGGCGTGTTCCAGGTTCATCACCGGCACGGAGCCATGCCGCGTCTTGGCGGCGGCGACGCCCTTGCCGACCTTGGGGAAGAAGGTGCTGGTGCCGGTCACGCCGGTCTTGGACCGCACGGTGGGGCGCAGCTTGCTGCCCTGGCGCTGATAGGCCTCATGCACCTCGGCCTGGAACTGGCGGGCGAAGACGGCGTCGATCTGGGTGGAGACGGACATGCGGATTCCTCATGGAACAGGGGGGATGAAGCGGCCGCGCCGCCGGTTGTCCCTCGCGGGCCGGCGACGGAACGCGCGCCCGCAGGCCCGCCTGGCGTGGCGGCCAGGCGGGTTGGTCGCGGGCGAAATCGGGGCGAGGCGGCGCTAGGCGCGGACCAGCCGGCGAAAGCCTTCCGTCACGCGCTGGACGAAGTCGGGCTCCCGCGTCCGCCAGTAGCGCGGGTCGCGCATCATCTTCCGCAGTTCGGCCTCATCGGGTCCGGCCTCGGCCTGGGCATCGCGGGACAGGGCGGGCTCCTTGCCCTCCATCATCCGGTGCAGGGCGACGACGCCATCGGCGGTGGAGGACAGGGCGGTGAACACCGCCTCCGGCAGATGCGCGCGGCCCCAGGCGGAAAGCTGCGCAGCGATGCGGCGGAAGCGGTCCTCGCCGCCGAAATGCGCACGCAGCTTCTCCACCTGCCGCCCGGCCTCGAACTCCGCCGCCGCCTCGGCGATCAGGGGCAACAGGCGCTCGGCGGCCAGGTCATAGACAAGCTGCACCTGGCGCGCATTGAAGCCGGCCTCGTGCAGCCGCTGGTTCACCGCGGAATCCGGCGTCAGCAGCTCGTTCGGCGGCGTCACCTGGTACTCGTCGGGGCTGTCCGGAATGCCCAGCGCGCGACGCCAGCGAAGCCGGTCCTCCTCCGGCGCGTCATCGGCCGGGGGTGCGAAGCGTTGGGACAGGCGGCGTTCCAGCTCGATATAGGATTTCAGCAGCGCATCGACGCGCAGCGCGCCCTTCGCCTCGTCCCAGAATTTTTCGGGTACCTCGGCGGGCCGCGCGCTGGCGGTCTCGGTCACGGCGTCGAGAAGATTGTCGGACATGCCGGGGCTCACTCCTGGATGGGGTTGATGGTCGCGGCCGGGCGGATGATCTCGGCCGGCGCGCCGAGGGTGCGGGCCAGCCAGCGGGCGGCGGCCGGCGCGTCGAGCACCGCCTGCGCCTCCGCGCCCAGGCCGGCGGCGGCCTGCAGGAACAGCATGGTGTCGGCGGCATCGGCCCTCGCCTGCACCCGGGCGAGCGGGGAGGCGTAGACCAGCCGCGCCTCCTGCCCCTCCGGCGGCACCTCCCCCCGCCGCCGCAGCAGCGACAGGCAGCGCGCCACCAGCGGGCCGAGCAGTTCGGCCTGAAGCCGGCCATAGATGGCGCCCAGCAGCCGGACGGAGATGGCGCTGCGTTCCGTCACCTCGGTCGCCGTCATCCCCGCCTTGTCGGAGGCGGCGATGCGGTCGGCGAGCAGGGCGCCACGGATGCGCGCCCGCAGATCCTGCAGGATGATCTGCGAGACATCGAAATTGCCCGGCGCCGCCAGCGGGGTCAGCCCGGCCGAGCCCTGCGCCTTGGGGATGATGGCGCCCGGCACCAGCCGCACCGTGGCGGGGTTCAGCACGCCGTCATCCTCCGCCTGCCAGATGCCGGTGGCGGCGATGGAGGCGTTCTTCAGGATCAGCTCCACCACCTTGTTGGCGGTGCGGATATCCGGCAGGGCCTTGGCAACGGGACCACGGCCATAGGTCTCGCCCGGCACCTTCAGCCAGCGGAAGGCGATGAACGGATTTTCCGAGAATCGTCCCTCGGCGAGGAGTTCCGGCGCGCCCTCCCCGCCATCCAGCACCACCGCGTAGCGATGACCGGCGAGGGCGTCCGGCCAGACCGCTTCCACCAGGCGAAGCGGCGCGGCCTCCTCCCCCTGCGGCTTCGGCAAAGCGATCCGCGCCGCCGGCCAACGGGCCAGGATTTCGGCCGGCGTCAGCCGCAGCGCGCGGAACACGGTCTCCAGCCGGCCCGAAGGACCTTCCTCCAGCACCGTCTCCCGCAGCGGCACCGCGGTGAAGCGCAGGGCGGAGACTTCGCCGGGCGGTGCTTCCTCCACCAGCAGCACGGCGGTGCCGGTGACCACCAGTTCGAGAAAGGCCTGGTGCAGCTCCAGCCCGAAATTGGAGCGGTCGAGATGGCCTTGCAGCGTCGCCGCCGCCATTTCCACCCGCTGCGCCACGGCCTGGGCGTCCGGACCGGACTCCAGATGCCGGGCGGGGGCCAGGTTGAACCAGCGCGACCAGGGCGGCGCCAACTCGGCGAGCAGCGAGGCGGCGAGCTGTTCCGCCGCATCCGCCGCCGTCGCATCGAACAGCGGCGCGGCCTGGGCGCCCGGCAAGGCGTGGTCGTAGCAATCCTGCCAGCCACCCTCCAGCAGCCGCCGGCGCTGCGCGGCGCGGGCATGGCAGGCGAGGATCTGTTCGGGGGTCATCATCGCCTCATTCCCCCAGCAGGTTCTTACGCGCGGCAAAGGCCGGCGCCGGGTCCAGCACCCCGCGGGCGGAGGTGGCGATGGTGCCGGCCAGGCCCCGTCGCGCGCGTTCCAGCGCCCGCTGCCGGGCCTGCTGTGCCGCATCCTCCGCACTGGCCTCGGTGGCGGCGGTCTTTGCCGCGGCCGATTGGGTGGCGAGGTTGGCGTCCTCGGCGGAGACGACCGGCTGCGGCGCCTTGAACAGGCCACCCATGCGCGCTTCCTTCAGCTCGGGGTTGGGCCTCGCCCAGGCGCCCAAAAAAGAACCCGCCCGGCGGGGGCCGGGCGGGTCGAAGTCTGGGGAACCGGGAGAGGAGGATGCCGAGGGGCGCATCTCGCCCCGTGGCGGAGGATTGATAGACCCAGCCTGACGCCGAAGTCAATATTTATTCCTATTTAATGTGACTATTTTCCTTAATCTCGCCGCCGAGCGCGCGAAACAATTGAAACGGCGTCCAGGCCGAAGGGGCCCTCGGGCCCAGCAGTGCCTGGCACAGCCCGACGCAGCTCAACGGCCGCAGCGTCGGCAGTGCGCAGGGCAGCGGCGCCTCCGGCAGGAAGGGGCCGAGCACCCGCAGCCCGGCGCGGCGATAGAAGGCGGGCAGGTCGAAGCCGGCCGCCACCGGCAGCCGCGCCACCATCAGCCGGCCGGTCAGCGGCTCGATCACCGTCCAGCCCGCCTCATCGGACAGGGCGGCGAAGCAGTGGCGGAAGCCGGGGCGCAGCAGCCGCAACCAGGGCTGGTCCGCCACCCCGCCAAAGGCGATCCAGACCTGCTGGCCCGCCGCCTCCGCCACGCGCCGATGCGCCGCCTTGCTGGCCGCAGTCACGACCGGCGCCCGGGAAAGGCGATCACCTCGGCCTCCGCCATGCCGCGGGCGGGGCCGGCGACGATGCCCTTGGCGCGCAGCGGGAAATCCAGCCGCTCCATCGCCTCCCGCCACAGGCGCAGGTCGCCGGCCTCCTGCGGGATGCGCGGGCTCGGCGCTTCGTGGCGCTCGCCCCAGATGCGCAGGATGCGGGCATGGGCCAGGTCGATGCGGCGCTGGCGGTACAGCCGGTCGAGGCATTTCACCACGTCATCCGGCTCGCAGGGCCGCACCACCAGGCCGCGGCCGGCGCCGATACGCGCGCCATCGCGCCGGGCGGTGAGCGCCGCCATGGTCCAGAACCAGGCATCCTCGGCGCTGGCAAAGGGTTGCGCGCGATCCAGGCTGGCCAGGATGGGCGTGTGACGGGGGGCGACGGACATGGATCGAGGGTCCTCCGAGGGGCGCGTTCCGAACAAAACAGGAACATTTGCTGCGTATCCCGTTCCATCGGAGGTTGCAAGGAGATAGTTCCTATTGCATTCCGACTCGAAACCTAGGATGTGCAACCCAGGGTGCGCCTCCCCCGAAGCGCGTCACGGTCCGATTCGGGCCATATCCCTTGAGGAACCTTGGCCATGCGGCACGAGGACATCTGGCGGGCGATCGACGCACTCGCCGCCGAGCACGGCCTCTCGGCCTCCGGCCTCGCCCGGCGCGCGGGGCTGGACGCCACCGCCTTCAACCCGTCCAAGCGCACCGGCGCCGATGGCCGCGCGCGCTGGCCTTCGACCGAAAGCGTCGCCAAGGTGCTGAGCGCCACCGGCACGGGCTTCGAGGCCTTCGCCTCCCTCGTCACCGGCGCGCCGGCGCTGTCCCGCGGCAGCAGCCGCACCGCCATCACCCGGCGCATCCCGTTGATCGGCCTGGCCCAGGCAGGCAGCGATGGCTTCTTCGACGATGGCGGCTACCCGGTCGGCGGCGGCTGGGACGAGATCTCCGTCCCCGACGTGCCGGACCCCAATGCCTATGCGCTGGAAATCAGCGGGGAGAGCATGGAGCCGGTGTTCCGCGATGGCGACGTCGTCATCGTCTCCCCCGGCGCGCCGGTGCGGCGCGGCGACCGGGTGGTGGTGCGGACCCGGCAGGGAGAGGTGATGGCCAAGCAGTTGCTGCGCCAATCGGCGCGGCGGGTGGAGTTGGCCAGCCTGAACCCCGCCCATCCGAACTACAGTTTCGACCTGGCCGAGCTGGCCTGGATGCACCGGATCGTCTGGGCCTCGCAGTAGTATTTTTGTATGCCCTCAAGCGCCGGGCGGCCCCTCCGGGGCCTGGGCTCGCCGGACTTCCGGCGGGCCGCATTCGCGGCCTCGGCCGGCTTCGCCGGCCGCAGGTGTGCTTTTCCATGCCCTCAAGTGCCGGGCGCCGGCTTCGCCGGCCGCAGGTCAACCTTTTCGTTCGTTGGTGTGACCACCGGACTCAGTCCGGGCCTCAATACTCCGCGTAGATCTCGATGATGTTGTCCTCCGGGTCGCGGAAGAACAGGGTGCGGTGGCGCCAGGATGGCAGGTCCGTCGGAGCCCGCAGAATGGGCACGCCCTTGGCGACCAGCGCCGCATGGCAGGTCTCGATCGCGGGGGGCGGCACGCGGAAGGCCAGTTGCACCGCCGCCGCGCCCGCCACCGCCGGACCATCGTCACAGACGCTCCAGCTTCCGCGCGGCCGCAGCGACAGCAGCGTGGCGCCGACCCGGAAGCTGACCCAGTTCGGGCGATCCTCCTCGATCGGAAAGCCCATCACGTCCCGGTAGAAGGCCCGCGTCGCCTCCAGCCGACGGCACAGCAGCACGCTGTGGTCCAGGTTGCGGATGCCGCCGAGACTCATGTCGCAACCTCCCCGGCTATTGCGGCGGCAGCAGCGGCGCCAGCAGTTCCAGATCCTTCTCCGCCCGGCAGACCAGGAAGCGCGGCCCATCCCCCGGCCCCGGCGCGCCCACCGGGAAGGCGGTCAGCCCGATATCGCCATAGACCCGCAGCAGCCCGGGTCCGACGCGCCAGAAGGCCGCATCCACCCCGGCGCGTTCGCACATGTCCCGGAAGCGCCAGATGGCGGAGACGCGATCCCGCTCCTCCCCCGCCGGATCGCCCAGGCCTAGCCAGATGCCGTTGCGCTTGACGAAGCCGAAGCCGGCGCGCCCGCCCTCTCCGAACACCGCGCCATCGGCCAGTTCGGGCGCTTCCGCCCCCAGGGCGCGCAGCCGTTCCCGGGTCTCCAGGCTCCAGGCTTCCGGCACCAGCCGGGCCGGGCGCAGCAGCCGCACCACGGCGACCAGCAGCAGCACCGCCGCCAGCCCGACCGAGAAGCGCAGGCTGTCCGGCGCGAGGGGGGAGGCCACGACCTCCCACCAGCTTTCCGTCGCCACCTTGCCGCCATAGCTGACCAGCGCCAGCATCAGCGCGCAGAGCCCCACCACCACCAGCGGCAGCAGCGAGGCGCCGGCCAGCGGTTCGCGCATCAGCCGGGCGCTGCGGTAGAAGGCGCTGCGCATCGCCGCCAGCAGCCCGGCCACCAGCAGGAAGGCGCCCCAGATCCACCAGCCATCCGCCCGCAGCCAGCAGATCAGCGCACCGACGATCAGCAGGACGATGCCCGCCCCCCAGGCCAGCGTCAGCCGCCGCAGCAGCCCATAGCCCATCACCAGCAGCAGCGAGCCGATCAGGGAGGCAGCAAAGTGCGAGGCGACCGCGGCCTCATACCCCGCCCATTCCGCCACCGCCGTGCCGCCCGCCGGCAGCGCGCCGACGAAGATCAGCAGCGCACCGCCCAGGCTGACCAGCCCGGCGATCGCCGGCACTTCCAGCGCATCCGCCACGCGCTGTTCGGCGGCGAAGCGCACCAGCACATGCCGCCGCTGCGCGATCTCGAAGCCCGCGAACAGGATGCCGGCCAGGAACAGCGGCACGATGTAGTAGTACAGGCGGAACAGCAGCAGCGCGCCCACCACCTGCGCCGGCGTCAGCCAGGGCGCCAGCCCGATCAGGATGGCGCCGTCGAACACGCCGATGCCGCCCGGCAGGCTGGCAGCGATGCCGGCGGTATAGGCGGCGACATAGATGCCCAGGAAGCGCAGGAAGGTCAGCCCCTCCGCCTCCGGCAGCAGCACGTAGAAGATCATCGCCGTGACCGCGACATCGACGCTGGCCAAAGTGGTCTGCGCCACCGCCATGCGGAAGCCGGGCAGGTCGATGCGGTGCTTGAAGATCGTCACATGGCTGCGGATGCGTGACAGCGTCACATAGGCGATCACCAGCGCCCACATCGCCAGGCCGATGAGGTTCATGGCCCAATGCGGCACATGCTCGCCGAGGCCGGGCACCACCTCCGGCTCCACCAGCAGCACAAGCCCGCCGAGGGCGAAGCCGCCCAGGCCGAAGGTCAGGCTGGTGAAGGCCACGACCTTGGCGATGGCCAGCGGCGGCAGCCCCCAGGCGGCGTAGAAGCGGTAGCGCACCGCGGCCCCCGACACCGCCGCGAAGCCCAGGTTGTGCGCCAGCGTATAGGCACAGAAACTGGCCAGGGAGGTGCGGGCATAGCTGACCGGATAGCCAGCATAGACGCTGCCGAGCCGGTCATAGATGGTCAGCACCGCATAGGCGAGCAGGGTCCAGCCGGCCGCGATCCACAGCGTCAGTGGCGGGATGGCGGCCAGCGAATTGCGGATATCCGCCATCGACAGGCTGCGGAATTCCTTCTGCACCACCCAGATGGCGGCGATCAGCAGCAGCACGCCGAAGCCCGCCACGCCATGCCTGCGCAGCAGCCCGCCGAGCTTCTTCACGCGATGTGCCTCACGCGGCCGCGTCGCCGCTGGCAGGGGGCGCGACGGCCGGCCGGGCCAGGGCCGTCTCGATCAGCCCGATCGTGCCGGCGATGCCATACAGCGCGACGAAGCCGCCGAAGCGCGGCCCCTCCGGCTGGCCGAGCAGCACCTGGTACAGCGCGTTGAACCAGGCGCGCGACACGCCCGGCCGGCCATCCTTGGTCATCTCGATGAAAGGCTCCCGCCGCCCGGCGTCATAGACCAGGTCCTGGATGGCACGGGCCTGTTCATCCGGCGGCAGCAGGTCGAGCTCCGGCTGCCTCTCCCGCAGCAACGCGGCCAGGGCCTCGAAGGCCGGGCGCTCGGCCTTGGTGGCCGGGCGGTGCTGCTTGTTGGGCGCGACGCGGTCCCGGTAGTAGGCCACCGCGTGTTCCACCAGCCGGGCCAGCAGCGGATGCGTTTCGCCACTTGCCTCCGGGGCGTAGCGGCGGAGGAAGCCCCAGAGCATTTCCGGCGCATCCGCATTGATGACGCTGGCCAGGTTCATCAGCATGGTGAAGGACACCGGCGTACCGGGGTCGTTCGTCGGCCCGCCGAGGATGTGCCAGGCGGGATTGTCCGGGCCGGGCGCCGCGCGCAGCCGGTCCAGATTCTGCACGTATTCGTCGACGGCGCGGGGAATCACGTCGAAATGCAGCCGCTTGGCACGGCCGGGCTGGTTGTACATGAACTGCGCCAGGGATTCGGGCGGCGCGTAGTGCAGCCACTCGTCGATGGTCAGCCCATTGCCCTTGGACTTGCTGATCTTGCCGCCAGCCTCGTCCAGGAACAGCTCATAGGTGAAGCCGATCGGCGGCTGGCCGCCCAGCACCTTGCAGATGGCACCGGAGAGCTTGACGCTGTCGATCAGGTCCTTGCCGGACATTTCGTAATCCACGCCCAGCGCGTACCAGCGCAGCGCCCAGTCGGCCTTCCACTGCGCCTTGCAATGGCCGCCGGTGATCCGCGTGCCGTGGCGTTCCCCGGTCTCGGGATCGATCCAGACCAGCAGGTCCTCGGCCGGCCGCACCTCCTCCATCGGCACCTGCATCACCACGCCGGTCTTCGGGTGGATCGGCAGGAAGGGCGAATAGGTGGCGCGGCGTTCCGGGCCGAGCGTCGGCAGGATCACCGCCCGCACCTCCTCATGCCGTTCCGCCATGCGCAGCAGCGCCGCATCGAATCGCCCCGACCGGTAATAGTCGGAGGATGACGCGAATTCGTATTCGAATCCAAAACGGTCGAGGAAGGCGCGCAGCCGGGCATTGTTGTGATGCCCGAAGCTCTCATGCGTGCCGAAGGGGTCGGGCACCGCGGTCACCGGCCGGCCGAGGAATTCGGCCAGCATCGCCCGGTTCGGAACATTGTCCGGCACCTTGCGCAGCCCATCCATGTCGTCACTGAAGGCGATGAGGCTGGTCGGCAGACCGGTCAGCTTCTCGAAGGCGCGGCGTACCCAGGTGGTGCGCGCGACCTCCCCGAAGGTGCCGATATGCGGCAGGCCGGAGGGGCCGTAGCCGGTCTCGAACAGCGCCGCCGTTTTGCCACTGGCCTTGACCCGATCGGCGACCTTGCGCGCCTCCTCGAAGGGCCAGGCCTTGGCAGTGGTGAAATCGGCGGACATGGCGGGCTTGCACCTCAGGCTGGGACTCCTGCGCCTTATAGAAGGGGGCGGCGATCCAGGCGAGGCCATGGCCGAAGACGGGAGATGGCCGAAGACGGGGGCAGGTTCGATCCACCCGGCCGCTTCGCAAACCATTCGACCGCGCGGCCACCGAATGGCGACATTTCGGCAATGTTTTGCGGGCATACAGTGTCATGGTCTATTGATTTGCGGACAGAACAAGGAATCTTCCGATGATGGCCTGCTCCTGCTGCGCCAGCGCCCCGCCGGCCCTCGGCCGGCGCCGCCTGCTCTGGGGTGCCGCCGCGCTTGGCTGCGTGGCTTTGACCGGCCCGGCGCGGGCCGAGGGCATGGCCCATACCAGCCTCACCCCCGACCAGGCGCTGGAGGCCCTGATGCAGGGCAATGCGCGCTTCCTGGGCGGCGCGGTGACGCCCGCCGCGCCGGACCCGGAACGCCGCGCCCGGCTCGCCACCGGCCAGGCCCCCTTCGCCGCCATCCTCGGCTGCGCCGACAGCCGTGCCTCCCCGGAACTGCTGTTCCATGCCGGGCTGGGGGAGCTGTTCGTGGTGCGCAATGCGGGCAACATCGCCGATACCGGCGCCATCGGCAGCCTGGAATATGCCGTGGCCAATCTCGGCGTGCCGCTGATCGTGGTGCTCGGCCACCAGAGCTGCGGCGCCGCCTCCGCCGCCGTCGCCATGGCGCAGAACGAGTTGAACCTGCCGCGCCACCTGCGGGACATGCTGCTGCCGATCCTGCCGCCGGCCCTGGCCGCGCTGCGGGCCGGTGGCGATGCGACGGATGGCGCGGTCCGCGGCAATATCCGGCGCAACGTCGCCCGCCTGATCGATGACAGCCCCGCCATCGCCACCGCCGTCCGTGCCGGCAAGCTGCGCGTCGTGGGCGCCCACTACACCCTGACGGATGAGCGTGTGGCGCTGTTGGCCTGACGGCCTCGGAGGCCGTTGGAAAACCCCGGCGAAACCGACCGGCCGGTGTCTTCCAACGGTCTCCTGCCGGTCTGCCCTGCGCAGAAGGATGATTGGCCCGCCCCGCGCTTTGCGCTATGCGAGCCGACCATTCTTGCAACAGGAGCAGTGTGCGATGCGTGTGGGTGTGATCGGCGCCACCGGAGCGGTGGGGCGGGAGCTGGTGGAGGTCCTCGGGCGGCGTCGCTTCCCGGTGACGAAACTCCGCCTCTTCGCCTCGGGTCGCAGTGCCGGCACGATTATGCCCACGCCCTTCGGCGATACGGTGATCGAGGAATTCAGCCAGGAGGCCGCGCGCGACCTGGACCTGGCCCTGCTCGCCGTGTCCGGCGATTTCGCGAAGAAGCACGCCCCGGGCCTGGTCGCGGCCGGCGTCACCGTGGTGGACAATTCCTCCGCCTTCCGGCTGGAGGATGGCATCCCGCTGGTGGTGCCGGAGGTGAATGCGGCGGCCATCGGCGACGCCAAGCTGATCGCCAATCCGAACTGCACCACCGCCATCCTTGTGGTGGCGCTCGCCCCGCTGCACGCCGAATTCGGCATCAAGCGCGTCATCGTCTCCACCTACCAGGCCGCCTCCGGCGCCGGGGCGGAGGGCATGGTGGAGCTGGAGCGGGAGACGCGGCGCGTGCTGGTCGATGGCGCCAAGGCCCAGAACGAGGTTTTCGCCCATCCGCTGGCCTTCAACGTCATCCCGCACATCGATAGCTTCCAGCCGAACGCCTATACGCGGGAGGAGATGAAGGTCGCCTGGGAATCCCGGAAGATCATGGGTCTGCCCGACCTGCTGATCTCCTGCACCGCGGTCCGCATCCCGACCATGCGCGTCCATGGCGAGAGCGTGACCATCGAGACCGAGCGCCCCGTCACCGCCGAGGCCGCCCGCGCCGTGCTGCGCAAGGCGGCCGGCGTGAAGGTGCTGGATGACCCGGCGGCCCTGCTCTACCCGATGCCGCTGACGGCCACGGGCCAGGACGATGTCGAGGCCGGCCGCATCCGCGCCAACCCGGTGTTCGGCGATCGTGGCCTGGATTTCTTCCTCTGCGGCGACCAGCTGCTGAAGGGCGCGGCGCTGAACGCGGTGCAGATCGCGGAGCGGGTGCCGGCGCTGCGCGTGCCGGCCTGAGGCTGGTGTTCGGCTGACCTGATCTGCCCCTCGGAAATCCAGCGACTCCCTCTCCCCCCGACGGGGGGAGAGGGATGGGGTGAGGGGGGTCTTCCGAGTAGGGCTCTGACGACGCCGAAGGGTGCCTTGCCCTTTCTGTAATTGGCGGACCAACCGGCAAAGCCCCCCTCACCCAACCCTCTCCCCCCGTTGGGTGGAGAGGGCTTCTCCCGAAGCGCGCTGCCATAATGGGAATTCGCATGCCGCCGCGCTTTTCCCTCTTTGTTCCATCCGGCCCTGCCGCCACATTGGCAGCATGACGACGCCTCGCCCGGCCGCCGCGGCATTCGCGCAACCCCGCCTGCTGCTGCCGGACAGCCCCGCGCTGATCGCCGGCTTCGGCCGTGGCACGCTGCTCACCCCCGATGGCGAACTCTTCTCCGGCCCGGCCATCGAGATCGGCCGCCGGCTGCGCGACATGCCGCCGCCCATGGTGGTGCATGCCCCCGCCGCCGCACGCCGCCTCGGCCTGAACCCCTTCCCCGCCTGCGACCTTCTCGAACTCTTCGCCTTCTGCCAGCCGGCGCGCCCCGCCGCGCCCACGCCGCGCGGCCTGGCCCTGGCGCTGGACCGCACGCCGCCGGAGGAGGAGGAGGCGTTGGCCGCCCTGCTGCCGGAACTCGCCACCGACCTGCTGCGCCACCTCGCCGCCGGCCGCCACAGCCCGATGAACCGGGACGCCGCCGCGCTGGCCGCCAAGCTGCGGCAGGAAACCGGCTGGCCCTGGGCGGATTCGGTCCTCGCCGCCCTCGGCCAGGCCCAGGCGCGGCCCTCGCCCGACCCGCTGAAGGTCTGGCGCCGCCTGCCGGATTGGGAAGAGGCGGCCCCGCCCCCGCCCCCCAGCCAGCACCCCGTCTCCGCCACCGAGGCCCGCCAGCGCCTGGCCGAAATTTTGGGCGAGGGTTCGGAACAGCGGCCGCAGCAGGCCGACTATGCCTCCGCCGCCGCCAGCGCCTTCCAGGCACGGGACGTGCCGGGCGCGCCGCATCTGGTGCTGGCGGAAGCGGGCACCGGCACGGGCAAGACCCTGGGCTATGTGGCGCCGGCCAGCCTCTGGGCGGAACGCAATGGCGCGCCGGTCTGGATCTCCACCTTCACCCGCAACCTGCAACGCCAGATCGACCAGGAAACCGCCCGCCTCTACCCCGACCCGACCGAGCGCCGCCGCCGCATCGTCGTCCGCAAGGGGCGGGAAAACTACCTCTGCCTGCTGAACATGGAGGAGGCGGTGGGCGCCGCCGGCATGGCCGGGCAATGGCTGCCGCTCGGCCTGATCTCGCGCTGGGCTCTGGCGACCCGCGACGGCGACCTGCAAGGCGGCGATTTTCCGGGATGGCTGTCGGAGCTCTTCGGCCCGCACAATGTCTGGCCGCTGGCCGACCGGCGTGGCGAGTGCATCCACTCCGCCTGCGGCCACTACAAGCAGTGCTTCGTCGAACATTCGATCCGCCGCGCCAAGGGCGCGACGCTGGTGGTGGCCAACCACGCGCTGGTGATGGTGCAGGCGGCCCTCGGCGGTGGCGAGGATGGCCGGCCGCAGCGCCTGGTCTTCGATGAGGGCCACCACCTGTTCGATGCCGCCGACGCGGCCTTCTCCGCCGATCTCTCGGGTGGCGAGGCGGCGGAGCTGCGCCGCTGGCTGCTCGGTGCCGAGGGCGGCCGTTCCCGCGCCCGCGGCCTGTCCCGCCGGCTGGAGGAGCTGATCGGCGACCGCCCCGACCTGCTGCTGCCGCTGGAGGAAGCCCTGCAGGCCGCCCGCGCTTTGCCCGGACCCGGCTGGCCCAACCGGCTGGCGGAGGAGGAGGCGGACAGCGCCCGCGGCGCCACCGAGGTCTTTCTGCAATCCATCCGCCGCCAGGTCCTGGCCCGCGCGCGGGACGAGGAAGCCGGCTACGGCATCGAATGCGATCTGCATCCGCTGGCCGAGCCGGTGGCCGCGGCCGCCGCCGACCTCGCCGACAGCCTGACCCGCCTGCGCACCCCCCTGCAGACCCTGCATGACCGCCTGGCCGCGCGGCTGGAGGATGAGGCGGAGGAGCTGGAACTCGGCGACCGCATCCGCATCGAGGCCGCCTGCCGCGGCTTGGAGCGTCGCGCGCTGATGCCGCTGACCGCCTGGGGCGCCATGCTCGGCACCCTCTCCGCCCCGCCTCGCGCGCCCGGCATCCGCCCGGATTATGTAGACTGGTTCGCGCTGGACCGGCGGGAGGGGCGGGAGGTGGATTGCGGCATGCACCGCCACCACCTGGACCCCACCCAGCCCTTCGCCATGGCCGTCGCCGCCCCGGCCCATGGCGTGCTCATCACCTCCGCCACGCTCCGCGACCATGGCAGCCTCTCCGAGGCCGAGGCGGCGGAGGAAGCGCCGGAGGCCGCCTGGCGCGCGGCCGAAGCCCGCACCGGCGCCGCGCATCTGCCCAGCCCGGCGATCCGGGCCGCCGTGGCTTCGCCCTTCGACTACGCCAGCCGCACCCGCGCCATCGTGGTGGAGGATGTGAACAAGGCCGATCCGGGCCAGGTCGCCAGCGCCTATCGCGCTCTGTTCGGCGCCTCCGGCGGCGGCGCGCTCGGGCTGTTCACGGCGGTGCGGCGACTGCGGGATGTGCAGTCGCGCATCGCCCAGCCGCTCGCCGAGCGCGACATCCCGCTCTATGCCCAGCATGTCGATGCGATGGACAATGCGACCCTGGTCGACGTGTTCCGCGCCGAGGAAGCCGCCTGCCTGCTCGGCACCGATGCGATGCGGGACGGCGTGGACGTGCCGGGCCGGTCGCTGCGGCTGCTGGTCTTCGACCGGGTGCCCTGGCCGCGCCCTTCGATCCTGCACCGGGAACGGCGCACTCATCTCTCGGAAGGCCAGCCGAAATCCTATGACGACGCCATCGCCCGCCACCGGCTGCGCCAGGCCTTCGGGCGGCTGATCCGGCGGCATGACGACAAGGGCGTCTTCGTGCTGCTTGACCGTTCCTGCCCGTCCCGCCTTCTGGCGGGGCTGCCGACCGGCGTGGTGGTGCGGCGGATGGGGCTGCGCGATGCGGTGGCCGAAACCCGGGACTTTCTCGCGGAGAGCTGAATCATGGATGTCCGCCCGACCCTCGATGCGCCGGATGACGACCCGTATCTCTGGCTGGAGGAGGTGGAGGGCGACCGCGCCCTCGCCTGGGTCGCCGACCAGAACGCCCGCACCCGCGCCCGCTTCGCCGATGCCGGTTTCGAGGCCGATCGCGACGCGCTGCGCACCGCGCTGGACCGCCCCGGCCGCCTGCCCCATGTCACCCGCCGCGGCCCGCATTTGTTCAATTACTGGCAGGATGCCGCCAATCCGCGCGGGCTCTGGCGCCGCACGACCATGGACAGCTTCCGCAGCGAATCCACGGACTGGGAGGTGCTGCTGGACCTGGATGCGCTGACAACGGCGGAGGGCGCGGACTGGGTCTGGAAGGGCGCCGTCACCCTGCCCGGTAGCCATGACCGCGCCTTGCTGCGCCTGTCGCGCGGCGGCGGCGATGCCGTGGTGCTGCGGGAATTCGACCTGACGACCCGCAGCTTCCCTGCCGATGGTTTTGCCCTGCCCGAGGCCAAGGGCGGCGCCGCCTGGCTGGACCGGGACACGCTTCTGCTGTCTTCCGCGCTCGGCGGTGCCACCAGCTCCGGCTATTCCCGCACCGTCCGGATCTGGCGGCGCGGCGCCGACCCGCTGGCCGCGCCGGTGATCTTCGAAGTGCCGGAGACCAGCATGGCGGGCTCCGCCGGCGTAGACCGCGAAGGCGGTAAGGAGGTGCTGGTCTTCTTCGAACAGCTCGGCTTCTACGACGCCCGCATCCATCTGGGCGACCGCGAGGGGCCCAAGGCGGAAATCCCGCTGCCCACCGACGCGCATTACGCCTGGCAGCGCGGCCATGTCGCGGTGAAGCCGCGCACGCCCTGGACCGTCGGCGGCACCACCCATGCCCCCGACACCCTGCTCGGCCTGTCCTTCGACGCTGTGATGCAGGGCAAGCCGGTGGCGGAGGTGCTGTTCACCCCCGAACCGCGCCGCGCTTTGCAAGGCTTCACCTGGTGCGACGGCACGCTGGTGCTGAGCATCCTGGACAATCTCGAACCGCATTTCGCCCTGCTGACGCCGGGTGCCGAGGGCTGGCAACGCCAGGAAGTGCCGGGCCTGCCGCGCATCGGCGTGGTCGACCTCTGGGCGCTGGATGCCGAGGCCGAGGAATCCGACGGCACGCTGCTGGTCATGGCGCAGGACCCGGTGACGCCGCCGCGCCTGCTGCTGACCCGCACCACCCCCACCACGCCCGCCTTGCTGAAATCCGCCTCCCCCAGCTTCGACGCGGCCGGGCTGGTGGTGACGCGGCATGAGGCGGTGTCCTCGGACGGCGAGCGCATCCCCTATGTCCAGGTCGGGCCGAAGGACGAGACGGGCCGGGCGCCGGTGCATCTCTCGGCCTATGGCGGCTTCCAGGTCTCCCGCCTGCCGAACTACGCCGCGACCTCCGGCCTGCTCTGGCTGCAGAAGGGCGGCACGACGGTGCTCGGCCAGATTCGCGGCGGCGGGGAATTCGGCGTCGCCTGGCACGAGGCCGGGCGGCTGGCCAACAAGCCGAAAAGCCATGACGATTTCGCGGCCATCGCCGCGGATCTGGTGGCGCGCGGCGTGACCGTGCCCGGGCGCATCGCGGCGGAGGGGGGATCGAATGGCGGGCTGCTGATCGCCAATATGCTGACCCGCTATCCGGAGCGTTTCGGCGCGCTGTTCTGCACCATCCCGCTGATCGACATGCGCCGCTACACGAAGCTGCTGGCCGGTGCGTCCTGGATGGCGGAGTACGGCGACCCGGACAAGGCCGAGGACTGGGCCTTCATCCGCCACTTCTCCGCCTATCACGCCGCCGAGCCCGGCCGCCCCTACCCGCCCATCCTGCTGGCCACCACCCGGCGCGACGACCGGGTGCATCCCGGCCATGCGCGCAAGATGGCGGCCAAGCTCCAGGCGCTGGGCTATGATGCTTGGCTGCTGGAGCCGGAGGCCGGCGGCCATGGCTACGGCAAGGACAATGCCGAGGTGGCCAGCTTCGCCGCCCTCGGCGCCGCCTTCCTGCGCCGGTCCATTGGCTGGAATGTGTAATACCGGCGGGCCGGTCTCTTGACCGGTCCGAGCGGCCGAATGGCCGCCGCGGCAAGTGCCGCGCAGCCAAGCAAACCGGAGGTTTGCGCCCGGCGTCTGAGGGGCCTGAAACGTGTCAACGTTTCAGGCCGTTGGTATAGAACCTTCCCATGACCGGCCCTTGACCCGCCCCGCCGCAGGCGCGACCAACGGCCCGGAGATCGGAGACCCATCATGCCCAGCCGCGCCGCCGCCGAACCCGCCGTCACCAGCTTCACCGCGCAGGAAGCCCTGGTCTGCGCCATGGTGCTGATGTCGATCGCGGACGGGCCGATGTCCGATTCCGAACTCGCCATGATGTCCCGCATGGTCCAGGACCTGCCGGTCTTCGCCGATTTCCACAGCGCGGATATCGAGACGGTGACGAATATCGTGGCCAGCCTGCTCGGCCGCACCGATGGCCTGGACCGCGCCATCACCATGCTCTGCGACACCCTGCCGATGCGGCTGCGGGAGACGGCCTATCTGCTGGCCTGCGAGGTCTGCGCGGCCGATGGCGATGCGACGCAGGAGGAGCTGCGCTTCCTCCAGGACCTGCGCATCGGCCTCGACCTCGACCGGCTGATCGCCGGCGCCATCGAGCGCGCCGCCAAGGCGCGCTTCCAGGTTATCTGAGGGGGCGCTACCCGACCAGCGCCCCGTCCCGCGCCACCACCCGCCCATGGCTGAGCACCAGCCGGCGCGGCGGGGTGGCGACCACGGCCTCCGCCACCGTCTCGGCCTCCACCAGCACCAGGTCGGCGCGCGCGCCGACCGCCAGCCCGTAATCGGCGAAGCCGCAGCCCTCCGCCGCCCAGTCGGTGACGGTGGCCAGCGCCAAGGCGATCTCGTCGTCGCGGCGGAATTCGTTCTTCAGCCCGATCAGCATGGCCCGCTGCAACATGTCCGGCATGTTGTAGGGGGTCCAGGTGTCGCGGATGCCGTCATTGCCGCCAAAAATCCGCCCGCCGGCCGCGCGCATCGCCTTCACGGAAGGCACGGCGCGGGACGGCGGGGCGGTGGTCGCCACGGCGATTCCGGCCTCGGCCAGCGCCGCATAGAGCGCCGGGGCACGGGCGACATCGCCAAGGCAGAAGCCATGGCTGATGACCACCTTCCCCTGCATGCCCAGCGCCAGGGTGCGCTCGACCGTCAGCTCCAGCGCGAAGGCCCCCAGCTCCCCCGGCTCATGCAGATGGATATCCAGCGGCTTGCCGTGTTTTTGCGAGAGTCCGAAGACCGCATCCAGGTGGCCCTTGGGGTCGCGGTCGATGCCGGAGGGGTCGAGCCCGCCGACGATGTCCGCGCCATTGCGCAGCGCCTGGTCCAGCAGTTCCAGCGTGCCGGGCCGGACCAGCAGGCCGGATTGCGGGAAGGCCACCACCTGGAGGTCCATGGTGCCGCGCAGATCCTCCCGCAGCGCCACCAGCGCATCGCTATGGGCGGTCCCGATCTCGGTATCGACATCCGCAAAGCTGCGGATGCGGGTGGTGCCGCGGGTGAGGAATTCGCGGGCCAGCCGGGCGGATTGCGTCGCCGGGTCGAAGCCGGAGCGGCGCGTGGCGCGTTCCGTGTCGATGCGGTCGATCAGGCGCGGGCCGACCTCATTGGTCCACCAGCCCATGCCCCAGCGCGACTTGTCCAGATGGGTATGGCCCTCGACGAAGGCCGGCAGCGCCAGAAGCCCCTGCCCGTCCAGCACCGTCGCACCCTCCGGCACGGCGAGCCCCGGCCCGATGGCGGCGATCCGCTCGCCCTCGATCAGCAGGTCGAGGGTGGCGCCGCCCAGGGGGCGGCAGTTGCGCAGCAGCGTGGTCATGCGGCCAGAACCCAATCCCGGAACAGGTCGAGGTCGATATTGCCACCGCAGAGGATCGTGGCCACCCGCCGGCCGCGCATGCGGTCCTTTTCCTGCAGCAGCGCGGCCAGCGGCGCGGCGCCGGCACCCTCCGCCAGGTTGTGGGTGTCCTGCCAATAGGCGCGGATCGCCGCCGCCACCTCATCATCCGTCACCGTCACGATGCGTGCCGCGCCCTTGGCGATGATGGCCAGCGCCGCCGGGTCCGGCACCCGGGTTGCCATGCCATCGGCCAGGGTATCGGCGCGCTCCGTCGTCACCACGCGGCCGGCGGCGAAGCTGCGGGCATAGGAATCGGCGCCGGTGCTCTGCACGCCGATGATCTCGGTGGGCAGGCCCAACAGGTCGCGGGCCATGATGCAGCCGCAGATGCCGGAACCCAGCCCGATCGGCACATAGAGCGCGTCCAGCCTCGGCGCCGCGCGGAACAGCTCCAGCGCATAGGTGGCGACGCCGCGCACCAGGTCCGGGGCGAAGGAGGGGGCGAATTCCAGCCCCTCCGCCGCCGCCAGACGCATCGCATGTTCCCGCGCCACGTCGAAATCCGCGCCGTGCTCCACCAGCCGCGCGCCCTGGGCGCGCATGGCGGCGTTCTTCTCCCGGCTGTTACCCTCGGGCACCACGATGGTGACCGGCACGCCGAGCCGCGCCCCGGCATAGGCCAGCGACTGGCCGTGATTGCCGCGGGTGGCGGAGATGATGCCGGCGGTCTGCGGCCTTTCCCGCTTCAGCCGCTCCATGAAGACCAGCCCGCCGCGCACCTTGAAGGCGCCGGTCGGGGTGTGGTTCTCGTGCTTCACCCAGACTTCCGCCCCGCTGCGGGCCGCCAGCAGCGGCCAGGAATATTGCGGCGTGGCGGGGAATACGGCGTGGACCAGCCTCGCGGCGGCCTCCAGCGCGGGCAGGTCGAACACGCAACATCCTCCTTTTGGAAACATCGGCGCTGCGCCGCGTTTCTCTCCGTGAACAGAGCATCATGGAGGAGGCCACATGGCCATCACCGTCAATAGCAGCCAGTGGACCGGTGAGAGTGGCGATAGCGGCGGCAAGGCCGCGCCGGTGGTCTGGGGCGAATTCGCCAGCGACGCCGCGCGCGATGCCGCCATAGCCGAACTCCGCGCGGAGGGCGCGCGGCGCCAACAGCCCACCACGGATACCGACCGCCCCGTGAACCCGCCGGACGAGGATTCGGAAGGTGCCGATCTGCGCAACCGCCGCCAGCTCGGCGTCGGCATGTCCATGGCGGCAACGGCGATGGGGGCGGCGGGGCTGGTGATCGCCAGTGGCGGCGCCCTGCTGCCCGCTGTCGCGGCCGCAGCCGCCGCAGGGGCCGGTGCCGGGATCGCGGGAGAGGCCGTGGCCGCCGCGGTGACCGATGACGACGCGGTGGAAACCCGCCTGCCCCCGAATGACGGCCCGTTGATCGGCCTGCGTGCGCCGGATGAGGCGACGCGTCATGCGGCGGAAGCCGCGTTGCGCGAACTCGGCGCCATTCGCATCATCGTGGACGAGGAATAGAAAAAGGCGGGCGGCGTTGGCCGCCCGCCTCGGCCCTGGTTACAGCGGCCGAAGGTTGATCGCGGCAGCCTTGCCGCGTTCCATCGCCACCTCGTAGGAGACCTTCTGGCCCTCATTGAGGCCCTGAAGACCCGCCTTCTGCACGGCGGTGATGTGCACGAACACATCCTTGCCGCCGTCCTGCGGGACGATGAAGCCGAAGCCCTTCGTCGCGTTGAACCATTTTACGGTGCCAGTCGCCATGCGATCTGGTTCCTCCCTGGACTTGCTCGCCCAAGCGCCGATCGCCCGGGCGGGACGCCATGCGGCGGCGGAACCTGGAGGCACCCTGGACGGAGCCGGGAGGCACGGCGAGGCGAGCCGATACGCGATGACCGTTGCAGGATGCGCAGCCACATTACAGGGAGTCAAAGCTGCTGGCCCCGAGGTCACGGCGATGTCAGATTTGTTGCGGTGGCAATAAAAAAAGAGGCGGACCCTGCGGTCCGCCTCCTTCTTTCGGCAAAATCCTGCTCGCGAGAAGCTGCCGTTCCGCTGCGATGCAGCGATCCGGCAGCCCCAGGCAATCAGAAGTCCATGTCGCCGCCCATGCCGCCCATGCCGCCGCCGCCGCCGCCGGCCGGAGCCGCCTTCGCCGGACGCTCGGCCACCATGGCTTCGGTGGTGATCAGCAGGGACGCGACGGAAGCCGCATCCTGCAGAGCCGTGCGCACGACCTTGGTCGGGTCGATGATGCCGGCGTCCACCAGGTCCTTGTACTCGTCCTTCTGGGCGTCGTAGCCGTAGGTGTAGACGTCGCTGCGGAGCACTTCGCCCGCAACCACGGCGCCATCCTTGCCGGCGTTCTCGGCGATCTGCTTCAGCGGCGCCTGGATGGCGCGGCGAACGATCTCGATGCCGACCTGCTCGTCGCTGTTCGCACCCTTCAGGGTGTGCAGGTTGGTGCTGGCGCGCAGCAGCGCGGTGCCACCGCCCGGCACGATGCCTTCCTGGACCGCGGCGCGGGTCGCATGCAGCGCGTCGTCAACGCGATCCTTGCGCTCCTTCACCTCGACCTCGGTCGAGCCGCCGACGCGGATGACGGCGACGCCACCGGCCAGCTTGGCCAGGCGCTCCTGCAGCTTCTCGCGGTCGTAGTCCGAGGTGGTCTCCTCGATCTGCGCCTTGATCTGCTCGCAACGGCCCTCGATCTCGGTCTTCTCGCCGGCGCCGTCGACGATCGTGGTGTTTTCCTTCTCGATCTTCACCAGCTTGGCGCGGCCGAGCATGGCGAGGGTCACGTTCTCGAGCTTGATGCCGAGATCCTCGGAAATCACCTGGCCACCGGTCAGGATCGCGATGTCTTCCAGCATCGCCTTGCGGCGATCACCGAAGCCCGGCGCCTTGACGGCGGCGATCTTCAGGCCGCCACGCAGCTTGTTGACGACCAGGGTGGCCAGGGCCTCGCCCTCGACGTCCTCGGCCACGATCACCAGCGGACGGCCCGACTGCACCACCGATTCGAGCAGCGGCAGCATCGGCTGCAGCTGGGACAGCTTCTTCTCGAAGATCAGGATGTAGGGGTTTTCCATCTCGGCGATCATCTTCTCCGCATTCGTGATGAAATACGGGGAGACATAGCCGCGATCGAACTGCATGCCCTCGACGACGTCGAGTTCGGTCTGGATGGACTTGGCTTCCTCGACGGTGATGACACCCTCGTTGCCGACCTTCTCCATCGCCTTGGCGATCATCTCGCCAATCTCGTTCTCGCCGTTGGCGGAGAGCGTGCCGACCTGCGCCACTTCGGCGGAGGTGGTGATCTTCTTCGTCTTGGCCTCGAGCTCGGCCACGATCTGCGTCACGGCCTTGTCGATGCCGCGCTTCAGGTCCATCGGGTTCATGCCGGCGGCAACCGCCTTGGCACCCTCACGGACGATCGCCTGCGCCAGGACGGTCGCGGTGGTCGTGCCGTCGCCGGCCGTGTCGTTGGTCTTCGAGGCCACTTCGCGCACCATCTGCGCGCCCATGTTCTCGAACTTGTCGGCCAGCTCGATCTCCTTGGCGACGGTGACGCCGTCCTTGGTGATGCGCGGCGCGCCGAAGCTCTTGTCGATGACCACGTTGCGGCCCTTGGGGCCCAGCGTCACCTTCACGGCGTCGGCCAGGATGTCCACGCCACGGATCATGCGTTCACGCGCATTCGCGCCGAACTTAACGTCTTTAGCTGCCATGTTGATAATTCCCGATCAATCCGTTGAGGAAACCAAGCGAAGAAATGGCCGAGCGGCCGGAGATGGGGCGCGGTATGCTGCGCCCCGTTCCGCCGTCGTCAGGCCGCCTTCGCCACGGAAGGGGTGTCGAGGATGCCCATGATGTCGGACTCCTTCATGATGAGGAGCTCCTCGCCATCGAGCTTCACTTCGGTGCCCGACCACTTGCCGAACAGGATGCGGTCGCCGGCCTTCACGTCGAGCGCGCGGAGCTCGCCCTTGTCGTTCAGGGTGCCGGAGCCGACGGCGATCACTTCGCCTTCCTGCGGCTTTTCCTTGGCGGTGTCGGGGATGATGATGCCGCCCTTGCTCTTCTCTTCGGCCGTGACACGGCGAACGAGAACGCGGTCATGCAGTGGACGAAAGCCCATGGACTTCTCCTGTCGCTTCCAGTGATTGGCAAGCTCTTCCGGAGATAACGGCGGCCAGCGAACCCGTTATGGCGTCCGCTAGCACTCCCCCCAGAGGAGTGCCAGCGATGTAGGCCAAGCCCCCTTTTTCGTCAAGCCTCGGCAGCACTCAGAGAGTGCGAGTGCTAGTGACTTGATTATGAAGGTTTTTCTTTCGCTCCCTTAACCCCTCCATGCCATGCTCGCCGTGCCAGGCAGGAACCGCCCGGCATGTCGCGCAGATAGTGACCCAGAAGGGTCAGGAAGGAGCACGATGCAACTCGAAGGCCTGGAACGCTTCGCCCGTCTCGCCGCCATCCCCGACTGGCACCTGACCACCGCCGAGATCCTGTACCACATGCCGGACCATCCCGGCCTGCTGCAGACCTTCATCTGGCAGAAGCACGACCTGGCGCCGAGCTTCCCGGCGCTCGGCAAGTTCCTCGCCTTCTGGCAGCGGGAGATCGAGGGCCCGCTGCATTCCGTCCGCGTCGCCTCCACCGCCCTCACCCGCCCGGCGGAGCTGCGCTATGCGGGGGGCCAGTTCATCCTGCACTGAGCTGGCGCTACAGCTCCGGCAGGGCCTTGGTCAGCTTCGCCTCGAATTCGCTGGCCAGGCCCTTGCCGAGCACCGTGTTGTAATGCGCCTTCCAATAGGCGCCCATCGCCTTCACATCGCCCGCCGCCGGCAGCGTCCCCGGCGCGCGGCGATAGCGGAGCCGGGCCATCACCGCGGCGTAGACATGGTTCTCGACCATCAACTCGGCCTCGGGGCGGCCGCTGGCCAGCCCCGCCACGGCGAGCGTCCTGGCCGCGAGCGCCCTGCGAAAGTCAAGAAAATTCACCCAGATGTCGTCATGGGTGGCAGGCTCCATCTGGAAATAGCCGAGCGCCGGGCCGCGCCTGCCGTCCTTGCTGGCCAATTGCCGCAGATGTTTCAGCCCGCTTTCCTGCAGGGCCGTGCCGAGCAGCAATTGCCGCACCCCCGTCGTCGCCGCATCGAGCGCGATGGCCGCCAAAGCGGGGTCGATCACCTTCTGGGCGAAGCTTCGAACCGTCCAGACCTGATCCGCCATGGCGGAGCCTCCCTGCGATAGGAAGACAGACTGCCAGGATATAGGAAAATAATCAAGAAATCGTTTCAGCCCCTCGTGCCGCGGGCGGTGCGTGACCCGCATCCATCAGCCGCCCCACGATCGCCCGCCGCACCGGCGCCAGCGCAGCCCCCGCCCCGATCAGCGCCGCCCGTGCCAGCCGCGCCGGGGCACGGTCATCCGAATACAGCCGCGCCACCGCATTGGTCGCCAGGAACAGCGGCAGCGTCGCCCCCCGATGGGCGGTGGCGTAGCGGAACAGCCCGGCGACCGCCCCCGGATCCGCCGCACGGCGGATTTCCCGGGCCAGGTTCTCGGCGCCGGACAGGCCGAAATTGAAGCCATGCGCCGTCACCGGATGCATCCCCACCGCCGCATCCCCCAGCAGCGCGAAGCGCCGCCCGGCGAAGCGGTGGGCATAGGCCGCGACCAGCGGATAGGCGTGCCGCGTCCCCGCCAGGGTCATGGTGCCGAGCCGTGCCGCGTAACGCCGCGTCACCTCCGCCCCAAAAGCCTCCGGCGTCATCGCCATCGCCGCCGCGGCCTCGGCCGGTGGCAGGGTGAGCACGACGGAGGACATCGCCCCGTTCAGCGGCAGCATGGCGATGGTCTGGCCATGGCCGAACCATTCGGTCGCCACGCCGCCATGCGGCGCCTCATGCGCCACGCGGGCGACGATCATGGTGCGCCCGAAATCCAGCATCGCCGCGCCGATCCCGGCCAGGCGCCGCGCCTCCGAGAAGCGCGAATCCGCCGCGACGACGAGCCGGGCGGTCACCACCTCCCCGCCCGCCAGCGTCACCCTGGCGCCTTGCGGCGTCAGCGACAGGCCGGTGACGGCGCGCCCGGCGACCAGCCGCGCCTCCGTGGTCGCGGCCGCCTCGAACAGCGCGCGGCGGATCAACTGGTTTGGCACCAGCCGGCCAAGCGGCTCCCCCTCCCGCCCCGGCGCGAAGCGCAGCGCCAGCGGGGAGGCGCCGTTCAGCACCTTCGCCTCCCGCAGCGGCGCCGTCTCAGCCGCGGGGATGCGCGCCCAGGCGCCGAGGTCGTGCAGGATGGACTGGGAACGATGGGTCAGCGCGATCTCCCGCCCATCGAAGGCGGGCGCCGCGATGGCCGCTTCCGGCGCGCGCTCCAGCAGCATCACGCGCAGCCCGCTGCCCGCGAGGGCGCAGGCCAGGGCCAATCCGGCGGGGCCAGCCCCGACAATGGCGACATCGGTATCCATGACGCCTCCTTTCACCCAAGGCGAGCTGGGTCGTCCTTGATGCGGCGCAAGCCGCCGATCAGCTTTCGTCATCGAGGGCCCGCGCCGCCCGGTGCCGCCGCAGCAGCCACAGTCCGAGCCCGAAGGACACCGCCAGCAGCGCCGCCGCCAGCCCGAGCTGCCAGGCGCCCTCCACGCGAATTCCCTTGCCGAGCAGCGCGAAGACCACCGTCTGCGGCAGGTAGCCCAGGGCGGAGGCCGCGAGGAACGGCCCCGCCGCCAGCCCGGCCATGCCGCCCAGCAGGTTCAGCGCCAGGTTGTTCCCCACCGGCAGCAGGCGCAGCGCCAGGGTGGCGGCGAAGGGCTGCGCCTGCAGCGTGTCGCGCAGCGGCCGCAGCCGGTGGCCGAAGCGCCCGGCCATCCGCCGTTCCGCCCAGCCCCGCCCCAGCAGCCGCGCCCAGTAATAGGTGGCGGCGCAGCCCAGAAGCTGCGCCAGCAGGCCGAGCGCCGTGCCCAGCACCGTGCCGAAGCCATAGCCACCGAGGAAGGCGATGCTCTGCCGTGGCACGCCGGCGGCGGTCAGCGCCGCGCCGACGAGCACGAAGACCAGCTCCCCCCAGAACCCCTCGCCGCGGATTTCCCGATCGACCCAGCCCGTGCCGGGCACCCCGCCCATCTGCCGCAGCAGGGCGCCGGCCGCCAGCAGCCCGGCCGCCAGCAGCAGCAGCTTCGCGATGGAGCGCCAGCGTTCCGCCATGCTCAGCCCGGCGGCGGCGCGGGCGCCACGCGTTCCGCGCGCGGCCGCTTCCAGCGGCGCTGCAGCCAGATCACACCCAGCATGTCGGAGATGCTGACCAGCAGCCGGTCCAGCGTGCCGTAGTTGGATTGCCCCCGGAGGCGCGGCCGGTGGTTCACCGGCTCGCTCACCACCCGCCCCCCGGCGCGCAGCACCAGGGCCGGCAGATAGCGGTGCATATGGTCGAAGCGCGGCAGTTCCAGGAACAAAGCGCGTGGAAACACCTTCAGCCCGCAGCCGGTATCCGGCGTCGCATCGCCCAGCAGTCGGGCGCGCACGGCATTGGCCATGCGGCTGGTCACCCGCTTCACGCCGCTGTCCTTGCGCTTCGTGCGGTGCCCGGCCACCAGCAGGTCCGCCTGACCCCCGCTCAGGCCCTGGGCCCGTGCCCAGAGCGCCGGGATATCCGCCGGGTCGTTCTGGCCGTCGCCATCCAGCGTCGCGATCCACGCCGCCCGCGCCGCCAGCACGCCGCTGACCACGCCGGCCGACTGGCCGCAGGACTGCGCATGGCGCAGCACCACCACCGGGTGGCGCGTCGCGGCCTCCATCAGCCGGGCCAGCGTGTCGTCGGAGGAACCGTCATCGACGCAGACAATCTCATGGGCCGTGCCGGCCAGGGCCTGCGCGATCTCCCCGATCAGCGGCAGGACATTCGGACCCTCGTTGCGCATGGGAATGACCACCGAAATCAACGGCGCGTCGCTGTGCGGGGACGGTTCCGGATTGGCGGAGAGAGGCCGCTCCGGCCTCTGGAACGGGTCGGGGGCCATGCGGCGCGGGGTAGCAGGGGGCGGGGCGGGCGGCAAGCGGGGTGGCCGAGGTCGCGGGATGCTGCAAAAATGCCCGACGCCTTATATATGTCCCGCCATGCCCTTCGATCCCCCGCCTCCTGACATCACCCAGCGCGGCGCCGCCCGTGCCGTGGCCGCTTGGCTGTTCGGCGTCGCCGGGCTGGTCTGGATCATGGTGGCGATCGGTGGCGCCACGCGGCTGACCGGCTCCGGCCTGTCGATCATGGAATGGGCGCCGCTCTCGGGCACCCTGCCGCCGCTGAGCGAGGCGGAGTGGCAGCGGCTGTACGAGCTTTACCGCACCATCCCGCAATACGCCCTGGTCAACCAGGGTTTCGGGATCGAGGGCTTCAAGCAGATCTTCTGGCTGGAATGGATCCACCGCTTCTGGGGCCGGCTGATCGGGCTGGCCTATGCCGCCGGCCTCGCCTGGTTCTGGCTGCGCGGCCGGATTCCGGAGGGCTCGAAGGGCCGGCTGCTGGGCCTGCTGGCGCTGGGCGGGCTGCAGGGCGCCGTCGGCTGGTACATGGTCGCCTCCGGCTTCGAGGCGGATCGCACCGCCGTCTCCCCCTATCGGCTGGTGATCCACCTGGGGCTGGCGCTGCTGATCTACGCCGCCCTGGTCTGGACCGCGCTCGGCCTGTTGCGGCCGCAGGGCGATGCGCCGCCGGCGGCACGACCGGCACGACGCATGCTGAAGGTGGCGGTCTGGACGCTGGTGGGCGCCATGCTGGCCGGTGGCTTCGTGGCCGGCATCCGCGCCGGGCTGACCTTCAACACCTTCCCGCTGATGGATGGCCAGCTGGTGCCGGACGGCTACTGGCTGCTGTCGCCGGCCTGGACCAACCTGACCGCCAATGTCGCCGCGGTGCAGTTCAACCATCGCCTGCTGGCGACGCTGACGGGGCTGTTCGCCATCGGCGCGGTCTGGGCGGCGCTGCGGCGCCTGCCGCCCGGCTTCGCCCGCCGCGCCGTGCTCGGCTTCGGCGCGGCGGTCGCGCTGCAATACGCGCTGGGCGTCGCCACGCTGCTGTATGTGGTGCCGGTGGCGCTCGGCACGCTGCACCAGGCGGTGGCGGTTCTGGTGCTGACCACGGCGCTGGTGGCGCTGCACGCGTTGCGGCCGTCTCCCTCCCCCCCGTGACATCCTCTCCAACCGCCCCGGCGGACCAGCTGCGCGCGCTTCTCGCGGCGTTGCCGGTCGCCGTGACGGTCTATGACGCGGAGCATCGCCTGGTGCTCGCCAGCGATGTCAGCTTCGCCTGGCACGGCCTCGACCCCGCGGCGGTGCCGCCCGGGACCAGCCTGGCGGAGATGATCGGCTTCCTCGCCTGGAACGGCGCCTATGGCCCCGGCGATCCGGCGCAGATCATCCGCGCGCTGCTGTCCATCGACCGAAGCCAGCCGCATAGCCGCCTGGTGCGCAGCCGCACCGGCCGCATCGGCCTGACCGAAAGCCGTCCCCTGCCCGGGGGCGGCTTCATGACCTGCACCACCGATGTCACCGCGATCCATCGCGCCGAGACGGAAGCCACCCTGCGCACCCGACTGCTGGAGACGGTGCTGGCGCGGCTGCAGGCCGGCGTGGCGGTCTTCGATTCGGAGCTGCGGCTGACCGTCTCCAACCCGGCCTATGAGGCGCTGATCGGCCTGTCGGGCGGCGGTGCCCGCCCCGGCATGACGCATCGGGAAATCCTGGACCTGCTGCAGGAACGCGGCGAGATGGATGCGGAGGAGGTGCAGGAAACGGCCGAGCGCATGGCGCATGGCCGCTTCCAGTCCCGCACGCGCCAGCGCACGCGTCCCAATGGCGATGTGCTGCGCGTCGGCAGCCAGCCGCTGCCACCCGGCGGCTTCATGGTCGAGCTGGACGACGTCACCGCCCTGAAGCGGGCCGAGGACGAGGCCAGCCAGCGCGCCGCCCTGCTGGATGGGGTGCTGGAGGCGCTGCCGCATGGCGTCTGCGTCTTCGGTCCCGATCGCCGGGTCGCCAAGTTCAACCGGGCCTATGGCGCGATCATGGCCGGCTCCCCCATCACCAGGGGGGAGCCTCTGGAGGATCTGGTGGCGCGGCGCCTGGCGGAGGGGGAGTTCACCGCCGAGGAAGCCGCCCTGGTACTGCGCCGCCCCATGGAGGCGGCCGATGGCGGCCTGCTACGGCATGTGCGGCCGAATGGGACGGCGGTGGAAAGCCGCGTCGCCCCGCTGCCGGATGGCGGCCATATCAGCGTGCTGACCGATGTCACCGCCCTCCATCGCGCCGAATCCGAGGCCAGCCATCGCGCCGCGATGCTGGAGGCGATGCAGGGGTCGATCCGCCAGGGCATCTGCATGTATGGCCCGGACCACCGGCTGCTGACCATCAACAGCCGCACCGCGGCCCTGATCGGCCTGCCGGACTCCTTCCTCCAGCCCGGCAGGGCGGTGAATGACGTGCTGGACGAGCAGGTGCGGCGCGGCGAGATCTCGCCGGAATCGGCGGCGCGCGCCAAGGCCAATGACCGCACCAAATCCTACAGCTACCACCGCAGCACCCGCGATGGACGGGTGATCGAGGTCACCTCCGACCCCATGGCGGATGGGGGCTTCGTCATGACCTTCACCGATGTGACGGAGGAATACCGCATCCGCGCCGAGCTGGAGCGCGCCCGGGTCGCTGCGGAGGCCGCCTCCGAGGCCAAGTCCCGCTTCCTGGCGACGATGAGCCATGAGCTGCGCACCCCGCTGAACGCCGTGATCGGCTATTCCGAGGCGCTGACCGGCGAGCGCGACCGCCAGCGGCTGCAGGATTACGCACGCTCGATCAATGAGGCCGGGCGACACCTGCTGCTGCTGATCGACGACATCCTGGATGTGGCGCGCAGCCAGACCGGGGCGCTGGAGATGGCGGAGGCCACGGTGGCACTGGAACCGCTGCTGGCCGGCGCCGTCGCGGCGATCTCGGCCGAGGTGGAACGCGCCGGGCTGACGCTGGTGATGGAGGTGCCACCGGGCCTGCCGTCGCTCCGCAGCGATGCCAGGCGCCTGCACCAGTTGCTGGTGCAGCTTCTGTCCAATGCGGCGAAGTTCACCCCGGCCGGCGGCAGCATCACCCTGTCCGCCGCCACCTCCGCCGAGGGCCTGGCGATCCGCATCGCCGATACCGGCATCGGTATCGCGCCGGAGGACCGGGAAAGGGTGTTCGAGCCCTTCACCCAGGTGGACAATTCCCTGGCCCGTCGTTTCCATGGCTCCGGCCTCGGCCTGTACCTGGCGCGCACCCTGGCGGAGGCGCTGGGCGGCACCGTGGGGATGGAGACGCCGGTTGGCCCCGGCACCGTCGCCCTGCTGCGCTTCCCATCCGACCGGCTGATCGCCATGCCGCCGGGAGGTGACTCGGGGGCCGCGACCCCATATCCCGTCGCAATGCCTGTGAAGGACTCGCCGTGACCGACGCCCTGGCTGCCACCGATGCGCTGTTCTTTGCCCGGCTGGACCGCGCGGAGGCCGAGCGCCTGACTCGCGCCGCCACCGCCGGCGCGGAGGATGGCGAATTGTTCCTCGAACACCGGGAGAGCGAGGGGATCACGCTGGAAGACAGCCGCATCCGCTCCGCCAGCTTCGATGTCACCAGCGGCTTCGGCCTGCGTTCGGTGGCGGGCGAGGCCGCCGGCTATGCCCATGCGGCGGAGATCACCGAGGCCGCGCTGGGCCGCGCTGCGGAGACGGTGAAGGCGGTGGCCGCCGGCCATTCCGGCACGCTGGATGTCGGCCCGCGCGCCACCAATACGCGGCTCTATTCCGAGCTGAACCCGCTTTCCGCCATGGAATTCGCCACCAAGACGGCGATGCTGGCGGAGATCGACGCCTATGCCCGCGCCCGCGACCCACGGGTGAAGCAGGTGATGGCCTCCATCTTCGGCGAATGGCAGGCCGTGCAGATCCTGCGCCCGGATGGCTCCCGGGTGGCCGACCTGCGCCCGCTGGTGCGGTTGAACGTCGCCGTGGTGGTGGAATCGAATGGACGGCGGGAGACCGGCAGCACCGGCACCGGCGGCCGCTTCGCCTATGAACGCGTGCTGAACCAGGCCACCTGGAAGGCGGCGGTGGAGGAAGCGCTGCGCCAGGCCCTGCTGAACCTCGACAGCGTGCCGGCCCCGGCCGGCGAGATGGAGGTCGTGCTCGGCCCGGGCTGGCCCGGTATCCTGCTGCATGAGGCGATCGGCCATGGGCTGGAGGGCGACTTCAACCGCAAGAAGACCAGCGCTTTTGCGGGTCTGCTCGGCCAGCGCATCGCCTCCCCCGGCGTCACCGTGGTGGATGACGGCACCATGCCGGACCGCCGCGGCTCGCTCTCGGTCGACGACGAGGGCACGCCCTCCGGCCGCACCACGCTGATCGAGGACGGCATCCTGGTGGGCTTCCTCCAGGACCGGCAGAACGCCCGGCTGATGGGCGTGGCGCCGACCGGCAATGGGCGGCGGCAGTCCCACGCCCATATCCCGATGCCGCGCATGACCAATACCGTGATGCTGAACGGCGACCGCGACCCGGCGGAGATCATGGCCAGCGTGAAGCGCGGCATCTACGCCGTGAACTTCGGCGGCGGCCAGGTGGACATCACCTCGGGAAAATTCGTCTTCTCGGCCTCGGAGGCCTATCTGATCGAGGATGGCAAGCTGGGCGCGCCGGTGAAGGGCGCGACGCTGATCGGCAACGGGCCGGATGCGCTGACCAAGGTGGCGATGGTCGGCAACGACATGGCGCTGGATGCCGGCATCGGCACCTGCGGCAAGCAAGGCCAGGGCGTGCCGGTGGGCGTCGGCCAGCCCACCCTGAAGATGACCGGGCTGACGATTGGCGGCACGGCCGTCTGACGTCAGCCCAGCTGGTCAGGCGCCGCCGGGCAGCGGCGCCTCCGGATGCACGAGGCCCGCCTGGCGCAGGTCGCGCCAGAACGCGGCCGGCACCGTCTCCTCCAGCGCGGCGCGGTCCTCGGCGATGCGACCGGGCCGGCTGGCGCCCGGAATCACCGCGGCCACCGCCGGATTGGCGAGCGAGAACTGCAGCCCGGCCGCCTTCATGCTCACGCCATGCCGCGTCGCGATCGCCTTGATCCGTGCCACCTTGTCCAGGATGGCGGGCGGCGCCGGCGCGTACTCAAAATTCGGCCCGCCGACCAGCGCGCCGGAGCTGTAGGGGCCGCCCACCACGATGCCGAGGCCGCGCGCGGCCACCAGCGGCATCAACCGCTGCAGCGCCCGGTCATGGTCGAGCAGCGTGTAGCGCCCGGCGAGCAGCGAGCCATCCGGACGCGCACCCTCCAGCCCCAGCAGCAGCTCCACCGCCTCCACCCGGTTGACGCCGAGCCCCCAGGCCTTGATCACCCCCTCGTCACGCAGCCGGTCCAGCACCTTGAAGGCGCCCTGGCGCGCCTGCTCGAACTTCCCGATCCATTCGTCGCCGTAAAAATCCTGCGCCACGTCATGCACCCAGATGATGTCGATGTGGTCCGTCCGCAGGCGCTTCAGGCTGTCCTCGATCGAACGCAGCGTCGCATCCGCGGAGTAGTCGTTCACCACCCGGTTCGGGCGGCCGTGCTTGAAGACCTCGCTCTTCTCCCCCTGGTCGCGGGCGCTGATGTCCTCGACCTCATCGAGGACGACTCGGCCGACCTTGGTGCTGATGACGTAGTCCGCGCGCGGCTTTCCGGCCAAAGCCTCGCCCATGCGCAGCTCCGCCAGGCCGGCGCCGTAGAAGGGCGCGTTGTCGAAGTAGCGGATGCCGTCGTCCCAGGCGGCCTCGACGGTCGCCAGCGCCTCCTCCTCCGGAATGGCGCGGAACATATTGCCGAGCGGCGCGGAGCCGAAGCCGAGCTTGCCGGGTAGAATGTCCTTGAGCGCCATGGGGGCAGTCCTTGCTGTTCGAGGTGCTGTTCGCGGGGGCAACGCATTCAACACCGGTGAGTGCGGCGGTGTCTGCGGGAAGTGATCGGCCGGGGCGCGATCACCCCAGCTCGATCCCAAAAGCCTGCCGCAGCCCCGCCTCCCCGGCCCGCGTCACCAGCACGGCGCGGGATTGCGGCACGCGCTTCACCCAGCCGAGCTCGAAGCAGCGCGTGCAGAGCGCAGCCCCCAGGCCACCGGCCAGGTGATGGCGCCGCTCGCTCCAGTCCAGGCAGGGCTTGCAGAAGGCGCGGCGTGACCCGCCAACCTGGGGTGTGATGCCAAGCCCGGCCAGGAAGGCCTCACCTGCCGGCGTCACCGCGCCGCCATCCGTCGCCAGCTCCACCTGGCCCCGGGCCGCCATGGCATCGGCGATCGCCACACCGAGCCGGCCGGCCAGATGGTCGTAGCAGGTACGGGCATTCCGCATCGCCGCATCGGCGGGGCCGATCCGCCGCGGCCGGGCGGGTGGCGGTGCGCTGCCGGCCACCATCATGATCGCCTCCAGCATCCGCGCCACGGCCGGCGTCGCCAGACGGTGGTAGCGGTGCCGGCCCTGGCGTTCCATCGCCAGCAGTCCCGCCGCCGAAAGCCTCGCAAGATGACCGCTGGCAGTCTGGGCGGTGATGCCGGCGACGCTGGCCAGTTCCCCGGCCGTCAGGGCCCGGCCATCCATCAGCGCGTTCAGCATGCAGGCGCGGGCCGGGTCGCCGACCAGGGCGGCGGTCTCGGCCATGGCGGCGTTGCTGGACATGGGCGGCCTCCCTTTGGCGTGAACCCGCATGATGGGGGCGTGGCGCCCGGCATGCTTCGGCCTGGACCGAAGCATGGCCCCGCCGGGTCACATCCGCCAGCAGGGTTTTGCGACTTCCCGCGCCACCATGCCTTCCGTCAGGCCGAGGTCGCGCCGCAGATGCGGGCAGAGCGCGCGGAGCTCCTGCCGGCTGCGATGCCGCGCCGCGCAGCCGGCAATCCAGTCCAGGGCCAGGCGCCACAGGCGGAGGCCGCGGGACGGATGAGCGACGGCGAGGGGCTGGGCGAGGACATGCATGAGGCGGCTCCCAATAGGACCTCGGCATGCTGAGGTGGCAGCGCGGCCGGGTGCTTCGGGCGCGGCCGAACCGCGAAGCTTCGGCCCTGACCGCAGCATGCATCGCAGCCACCACGGCAAGATGCGGCACGTTGGAAAAGAGCCCTCATGTCCCCGTCCCCGCACACCCCATCCTCCCCCTTCCGCGGCTGGCACGTGGCCTGGGCGGCCTTCGTCGTCGCGGTGCTGGGCTGGGGTGTGGGCTTCTACGGCCCGCCCATCTTCCTGCTGGCGGTGCAGCAGGCGCGCGGCTGGCCGGTGACGCTGATCGGCGGCGCCATCACCTGCCATTTCCTGGTCGGCGCCGCCGTGGTCGCCTGGCTGCCGGCGCTGCATGGGCGGCTCGGCGTCGCCGGCGGCACCCGGCTGGGCGGCGTGCTGGCCGGGCTCGGCGTGCTGGGCTGGGCGCTGGCCGCCGCGCCCTGGCAGCTCTTCGCCGCCACCCTCCTCAGCGGCGCCGGCTGGGCGCTGACCGGCGGAGCGGCGATCAATGCCATGGTCGCGCCCTGGTTCAGCCGTCGCCGGCCGGCGGCGCTCAGCCTGGCCTATAATGGCGCCTCGGTGGGCGGGGCGCTGTTCTCCCCGCTCTGGGTGGCGCTGATCGCCGGGCTTGGATTCACGCAGGCGGCGCTGCTGCTGGGCGGTGTCATGGCCGGGATGCTCTGGTGGCTGTCCGGCCGGTATTTTGCGGCCGGTCCCGAAGCCTGGGGGCAGCGGCCGGATGGTCTGGTGGCGCCCGCCGCCGCCCCCGTGCCAAAACCCGCGCCAACCCTGCCGGGCGCCAGGCTGTGGCGCGACCGGAGCTTCGTCACGCTGGCGCTGGCGGCGGCGCTGTCGCTCTTTGCGCAGATCGGGCTGATCGTGCACCTCTTCTCCCTGATCGCGGTGCCGCTGGGTGCCCAGATGGCGGGCTTCGCCGCGGGGCTGGCGACGGGCTGCGCGATCCTCGGACGCAGCCTGATCGGCTGGCTGATGCCCGAAGCGACCGACCGGCGCCGCATCGCCGCCGCCAATTATGGCGTGCAGGCCGTCGGGTCGCTGCTGCTGCTCGCCTCCGGCGGCACGCAGATCCCGCTGCTATTGGCCGGGCTGGTGCTCTTCGGGCTCGGGCTGGGCAATGTCACCTCCCTGCCGCCGATGATCGTGCAGCGCGACTTCACGGCGGGCGATGCCGCCCGCGCCGTGGCGCTGGTGACCGCCTGCGGCCAGGCCGCCTATGCCTTCGCGCCGGCCGGCTTCAGCCTGCTGCGGGATGGCGGCGGGTCGCCCAGCCTGTTCCTCTCCGCCGCTGCCTTGCAGCTCGCGGCCGCGGTCGCGGTGCTGGCCGGGCGGCGGCACGGCAGCTGAGCTTCAGGCTTCCGCCGCCACATGCTGGGCCAGTGCTGCCGTCCATTGCGCCGAATCGCCGTCATGATGGCTGGCGTCGGGTTCCAGGATCGCCAGCGGCAGGCCGGTGCGATGCGCGTCGGCGCTGATCCGGCTGGCATAGGCGACGAAGAGGAAGCTGTTGCCCGCCGGGCCGAAGACCGCTTCCACCGCCGCCACCACCTCCCGCATCCGCTGGCCGGTCAGCCGGAAGTCCATCGGCTGCGGCGCCTGGTCCGGCACCCCGGCGAGGTTGTTCTGGGTGTTGGACAGGATGAACAGCCGCCGCGGCAGCGCCCGCAGCGCCAGCATCCGGTCCCAGCGCCGTTGCAGCCGCGCGGCCAGCACCGCGAATCCCTCGGCATCCGCCATCGTGTCGTGCCACAGCCAGATGCCATGGCGCAGCCAGAAGGGTTTTTGGGTCACCAGCATCTCCCCCGCCCCCGGCGGCACCCGCACCGGCCCGCGCAGCCAGCGCGCCGCCGCATCCGGCGGGGCCAGCACCCAGTCGAGTGGCAAGGTGCGCAGCTGCATCGTCGGGTCCAGCCGGCGGCACAGCAGATCCGCATTCAGGCTGATATGCCGCGCCGTCTGGCAGGAGGCGCCAAGGCTGACCACCGCCGCCCTATCGCCGATCAAAGACATACGTCGCGATCCTCACCGTGGCTTCCCTTTTGGCCAGTTTGCGCGGAGAAGGAAAGCGGGGGCGAACCCCGGGGGAGCAAGCCAGATGACACCGCGCGGCCGCCATTTCTTCGCCAATCCGGGTCCGACCAATATCCCGGACAGCATCATGCAGGCGGTCAGCCACCACACGGTGGACTTCAACGGCCCCGATTTCCTCGAAGTCTATGATGCCTGCCTGGAAGGGCTGAAGCGGGTGCTGTGCACCGGCCAGCACCTGTTCATGTACACCGGCACCGGCCACGCCGCCTGGGAAGCCACGCTGGTGAACCTGCTCTCGCCCGGCGACCGCATCCTGGTGATCGAGACCGGCCATTTCTCGGAGCATTGGGGCAAGATGGCCGCCGACCTCGGCATCGAGGTGCAGACACTGGCCGCCGACTGGCGCCTCGGCCTGGATTATGAGTCGCTGCGCGCCGCGCTGGCCGCCGACAAGGACCACGCCATCAAGGCGGTCTGCGCCGTGCATAACGAGACCTCCACCGGCATGACGCTGGACCTGCCGCGCATCCGGGCGATCCTGGACGAGACGGGGCATCCGGCGCTGCTGCTGGCGGATATCATCTCCTCCCTCGGCTCCATCGATTTTCAGTTTGACGCCTGGGGCATCGATGCCGCGGTGGGCGGCAGCCAAAAGGGGCTGATGCTGCCGGTCGGATTTTCCTTCACCGCGGTGTCCGAGAAGGCGATGGCGGCGCACAAGGCCTCCACCTTCCCCAAGCACTACTTCAACTGGACCACCATGCTGACCCGCCGCCACCGCAGCTTCATCGGCACCGTGCCGATCGCGCTGTTCTATGGGCTGCGGGAGGCGCTGCGCCTGATCGAGCAGGAGGAAGGTCTCGACAATGTCCTGGCCCGCCATGCCCGGCTGGCGGAGGCGACCCGCCGCTGCGTGCGGCACTGGTCCGGCAACAATGGGCCACAGCTTTTCTGCCTGTCGCCGGAGCGCGTCTCCGATTCCGTCACCTCCATCCTGATGCCGGAGGGACATGATGCGGAGGCACTCCGCCGCCGCGTCGGCAGCATGAATGTGGCGCTGGGCACCGGGCTCAGCCGGTTGAACGGCAAGGTGTTTCGCATCGGCCATCTGGGCGACCTGAACGAGCCGATGCTGCTGGGCACGCTGGCCGCCACCGAAATCGGCCTGCGGCTGCAGGACGTGCCCCACAGCCCGGGCGGGGTGGAGGCGGCGATCGCCTATCTGGCGGAGACCGCGCCCTGATCCGCCGCGCCACCCGGGCGGAGGCCCCTGCCCTCGCCGCGCTGGTCGAGCGCGCCTATGCGCCCTGGCTGCCGCTGACGGTCAGCCGGCCGCTGCCGATGGATGACGACTACGCGGCGCGCTGCGAGGCCGGCGAGGCCTTTTGTCTGTGGCAGGACGAAAAACTGGCCGCGCTGATCGTACTGGTGGATGGGCCCTGCCATCTCTGGATCGACAATGTTGCGGTGGAGCCGGCCTTGAAGGGCCAAGGCCTCGGCCGGACCCTGATGGCCTTTGCCGAGGCGGAGGCGCGTCGCCGCGGCCTGCCCGAGCTGCGCCTGCTGACCAATGCGCTGATGGCGGCCAACATCGCCCTTTATACGCGGCTCGGCTTCGTGGAGACGGAGCGGCGGACGGAGAAGGGACGCGCGCGGGTCTATATGGCGAAGCGGCTTCAGCCCTCGGGCTGAAGCGCCACGCCCAAACGCGCGAAATCGCGCCAGTAATCCGGATAGGTCTTCGCGACGCAGCCCGGGTCCAGGATGGTCACGCCCGGCACCATCAGCCCGACCAGCGCCAGGCTCATGGCGATGCGGTGGTCGCCATAGGTCTCGATCCGCGCCGGCCGGAAATTTTCGGGGGATTGCGGCGTCACCAGCAGGTCGTCGCCCAGTTCCACCGCCAGGCCGGGTGCGAGGCGCGACAATTCGGTGGCCATGGCAGCGACGCGGTCGCATTCCTTCACGCGCAGATTGGCGATGCCGGTGAAGCGCACGGGCGTCGCGTTGAAGGCCGCCAGCGCCGCCAGGGTCGGCACCGCATCCTGCATCTGCGACCCCTCGATCTCCGCCGGCAGATGCGGAAACATCCGGATCAGCGCCTGGGCCTGCGCATCCGGCTGGGTGAAGTCCTGGGTGCCGAGGTCGATGGCGCCGCCGGTCAGCACCTCGGCCGCCCAGAGATAGGTCGCGGCGGAGGCATCCGGCTCGACATGCAGGTCGGCCGCCCGGTAGCCGCCGGGCTGCACCACCCAGGCGGCGGCATTCTCCTGCATCACCACCGCGCCGAAATGGCGCATGGCCGCGACGGTCAGGTCGATATAGCCGCGCGCCCCGATCGCATCGCCGGCCAGCGAGACCCGCACCGGCCGCGCACCGCAGGCAGCCAGCATCAGCAAGGCGGAGACATACTGGCTGGACAGGCCGGCATCCACCGTCACCGCCTCGCCATCGAACCCGCCACGCCCCTGCACCGTCACCGGCGGGCAGCCCGTGGGGGCGGAGGTCTCCACGCCGAGCGTGGCCAGCGCGGCCAGCAGCGGGCCGATGGGGCGCTTCTGCATATGGGCGTCGCCGGTCAGCACCACCGGCCCATCGGCCAGAGCGGCGGCGGCGGTCAGGAAGCGCGTCGCGGTGCCGGCATTGCCGAGGAACAGCGGGGCTTGCGGCGCGCGCAGCCGGCCGCTGCCCGTCACCACGAAGCCGGTCGCATCCGGCTCCTCCACCGTCACGCCCATGGCGCGCAGGGCCTCCGCCATATGCCGGGTGTCGTCGCTTTTCAGCGCCCCGGTGATGCGGCTGGTGCCGCGCGCCAGCGCCGCCAGAAGCAGCGCCCGGTTGGTGATGGATTTCGACCCCGGCGGCGCCACGCGCCCGCGCAGCGGATGGCCGGGCGGCACAATGGTCAGCGCCGCCATGGTCAGGCCTCGGACTCGGCGAAGATGCGGGAGACGTCGCCGCCCCAGGCGGTTTCCCAGCGCTGAAGCCAGCGCTCGGCCTGGGTGATGCCAGATTCGGCGATCTCGGCCAGCGGCGCCAGGTAGACCTCCTCGCCCAGCCCGCGCGCCTTCAACCCTTCCCGCGATATCGCCACCGCGTCGCGGGCGACGGCCTGCAGGGTGCGGCCGCGGATGGTGGCGGACAGCGCCTGCGTCGGCACCGCCTGGCGCAGCAGCTTCATCTCCTCCACCGTCCAGTCCCGGATCAGCCCGGCGGCGGCCTTCTGGGCGGCGTCGTCATACAGAAGGCCGGTCCAGAAGGCCGGCTTGGCCATCAGCATCGCCGGGCTGCCGGCATCCGCGCCGCGCATTTCCAGGAAGCGCTTGAGGCGCACATCGGTGAAGACGGTGGTGACGTGGTCGGCCCAGTCGCCCATCGTCGGCTCATGCCCGGCCAGCTTCTCCGCACGGCCTTCCAGGAAGGCGCGGAAGGACACGCCGGCGGCGTCGATGTACTGGCCGTCCCGCATGATGAAATACATCGGCACGTCGAGGACGAATTCGGCAAACCGCTCGAAGCCGAAACCCTCATCGAAGACCACGGCCGGGATGCCGGTGCGGTCCGGGTCGGTATCCGTCCAGACCCGACCGCGCAGCGTCAGAAGGCCGGAGGGCTTGCCCTCCAGGAAGGGCGAATTCGCGAACATCGCAGTGGCCAGCGGCTGCAGCGCGAGGCTGATGCGCAGCTTCTCGACCATGTCGGCCTCGTCGCCGAAGTCGAGATTCACCTGCACCGTGCAGGTGCGCAGCATCATGTCGAGGCCCATGCCGCCGACCAGCGGCATGTAGCGCCGCATGATCGCGTAGCGGCCCTTGGGCATCCAGGGCATTTCCTCCCGCGTCGCGAGCGGATGGAAGCCGAGCGGGGCGAAGCCGAGGCCGAGCGGCCCGGCGATCTCATGCACCTCCCGCAGATGCTCGGCCAGTTCCACGCGGCCGGCATGCAGATCCTCGACCGGCGCGCCGGACAGTTCGAACTGCCCGCCCGGCTCCAGGCTGACGGAGCCGCCATCCCGCTTCAGCCCGATGACGTTGCCGGCGTCGAGAATCGGTTCCCAGCCCTTTCCCTGCAGCCCTTCCAGCATGGCTTTGATGCCACCCGGCTCGTAGGCCGGCGCCCCGAAGCCATCTCGGAAAAATCCGAACTTCTCGTGCTCGGTGCCGATCCGCCAGGCGGACTTCGCCTTGCTGCCGGCCGCGAACCACTCGGCCAGTTGGCGCGTGGCAGTGATCGGCGTCAGATCGGCCTCGCCGGGATTCGACATGCGCTGCGTTCTCTTCCTGGCGTGCGGCCGAGGCGGGTGCCCCGGTCGTTCAGGCCCAATCGCCCAGCAACGCCTGAAGCGCCGCGAGCCCGGCCACAGCCGCGGTCTCGGCCCGGAGGATCCGGGGCCCGAGTGCGGCCGGCACTACAAAGGGCCGCCGGCGCAGGTCGTCAAGCTCCGCCGCCGTGAACCCCCCTTCCGGCCCGACCAGCAGGGCGATGGGCGAGCCGGGCGGCATGGGCAAGGCGCGGGGTGGTTCGGCCCGGCTGCGCTCCATCGCCACCACCAGCTTCGCGCCATTCCAGCCATCCAGCACGCGGTGCAGCGGCTGGGCCTCCGTCACCTCCGGCACTGTCAGCCTTTCGCATTGCTCGGCGGCGGCGCGGGCGATGCCGGTCAACCGCGTGGCATTGGCGCGGTCGGCGACGCTGCGCTGGGTCAGCACCGGCTGGATCAGTGTGGCGCCGAGTTCCGTCGCCTTTTCCACCACCCAGTCCATCGGCTCCCGCTTCAGGGCGGCGATCACCAGCCGGCATTCGGGCTCCGCCGCCGGGGGGCGGGTCTGGGCGGTGACGGCGAATCGGGCGCGATCCTTGCGGATCGAGTCGATGGTCGCCGCCCATTCCCCGTCCCGCGCATTGAACAGCCGCACCGCATCGCCGGGGCCACGCCGCAGCACCGTGCCGATATGATGCGCCTGGCCGGGCGCGGCCTCCACCAGGGCACCCTCGGCCAAAGGCTGATCGACGAAGAGACGGGGGATGGACATGCAGGGCCTCCACGGACAGGTATAGGACGATGAGCGGTTGGACCGATATCCGTGCTTCCGGCTGGGTGGCGCGCCTGCCCCCCGGCTGGCGCCCCTATGCGCTGCTCGGCCGGTTCGACCGGCCGATCGGCGCCTGGCTGCTGCTGCTGCCTGGCTTCTGGGCTTTTGGCATGGTGGCGCCGAGCTGGAGCGAAGGCCTGCGCCTGGCGCTGCTGTTCACCATCGGCGCCTTCGCCATGCGGGCGGCGGGCTGCGTGGTGAACGACCTTTGGGACCGGGACCTGGACCGGCAGGTGGAACGCACCCGCGGAAGGCCGCTGGCCGCCGGCACCGTGACGCCCTTGCGTGCGATGGTCTTCCTGGCGGCGCTTTGCGTGGTGGGGCTGCTGGTGCTGGTGCAACTGCCGCTGGCGGCGATTTATGTGGGCCTCGGCTCGCTGCTGCTGATCGCGCTGTATCCGCTGTCCAAGCGGGTGACGGATTGGCCGCAGGCGGTGCTGGGCCTCGTCTTCTCCTGGGCCGCGCCCACGGGCTATGCGGCGGCGACCGGGGGGCTGGGCTGGCCGGCGCTGCTGCTCTGGGCCGCCGGCTTCTTCTGGATTTTTGGCTATGACACGATCTACGCGCATCAGGATCGCAAGGATGATGCGAAGGTCGGGGTCCGCAGCACGGCGCTGCGGCTGGGCGCCAGCACGGGACGGTTCCTGACCTTCTGCTACACGGCGATGCTGGCCCTGCTGGTGGCCGCCGGCTGGGCGGCGGGGCTGCACTGGCTGTTCCTGCCGGCGCTGCTGCCGGCGGCGGCGCTGCTGGCCCGGCAGGTGGTGACTCTGGATATCGACGACCCGGCGCGCTGCGAGATGCTGTTCCGCTCGAACCGGGAGGTCGGCTTCGCCATCGCCCTGGCCTTCCTGGCCGGACGGCTGTGAGGGACCCGGAGAGCTTCATCCGCGCCCATACCACCGTCGCCCGCCCGGCCCTGGTGCCGGAGATCGCGCTGCACCTGGCCACCGAGATCACCCCGATCTGGCAGGCCACCGAGTCCTGGCTCGCCCAGGAAGGCATCGAGCCGCCCTTCTGGGCCTTCGCCTGGCCCGGCGGCCTGGCCCTGGCCCGCACGGTGCTCGACCAGCCCGGGCTGGTCGCCGGCAAGCGCGTGCTGGATTTCGCCGCCGGCTGCGGTGTCGGCGCCATCGCCGCGGCCCTGGCCGGGGCCGCGATGGTGGAGGCGGCGGAGATCGACCCGCTGGCCCTGGCCGCCACCCGGCTGAACGCCGCGCTGAACGGCGTGGCGGTGGCGACGCCGGATGGCGACGTGGTGGGCAGCCCCTGCCGCTGGGACCTGATCCTGGCCGGGGACGTCTGCTACGAGGCGCCGATGACCGGCCATATCCTGCCCTGGCTGCGCGCCATGGCCGGCGCGGGGGCGGAGGTCTGGATCGCCGATCCGGGCCGCGCCTATCTGCCCAAGGCCGGCATGGCCCTGATCTCCACCCATCGCGTGACGACGACGCGGGAGCTGGAGGACCGGGAGCTGCGGGAGGTCACCATCCACCGCCTGCTGCCCTGATGCGCGCGGTGGCCGAGACCGCGCGGCGCTTCCTGGAAGGCATCTGGCCGGACTGGCACCGTCAGCGCGGCCTGATGGTTCCGGCCATCGCCTCCACCGGCACCTGCGGCCGCTCCGCCGTCTTCCTGGCCCGCGCGCTGCGGGAGGCCGGACATCCGGCGGAGGCCTGCCAGGGCTGGTTCCTGGCGCAGCGTCACGGCTGGGTCGCGGCGCGCGGCCTGATCCTCGACATCACCGCCGACCAGTTCGGCGCCCCGCCGGTGCTGATCTGCCCCGATCCGGACCCGCGCTACCGGCCGGGGAGCGACACGGCCGACCCGGTCTTCCAGGCGGCCCGGGCGCAGGATGTCGCGGCGATCTGGGACCGCTGGCGCGCCTTCACCGCCACGACCTTGCCTTAACCGGCTGCTGTCATGCTGCGACCATGCGCCCTGTCCTGATCCTGCTCGCCCTGATCCTCGCGCTGCCCGCCGCCGCGCAGACCCAGCGTTCCTATGACAGCCAGGGCCGCTCGACCGGCCGGGCGGAGACGCGCGGCGACACCACCCGCTATTACGACAGCCAGGGCCGCAGCACCGGCCGTTCGGAAACCCGCGATGGCGTCACCCGCCATTACGACGCCCAGGGCCGATCCACCGGCCGCAGCGAGCAGCGCGGCGGCACGGAACGGCACTACGACGCCCAGGGCCGGTCCAGCGGCCGCAGCGAACAGCGCGGTGAGACGCGGCGGGACTACGACGCCAGCGGCCGCAGCCAGGGCCGGGCGGAACAGCGCGGCGACACGCAGCGGCTCTACGATGCCCAGGGCCGCAGCCAGGGGCGCGTGGAGAAGCGCTGATCAGCGCGTCGCGGCCTCCAGGAAATCGAGCAGCGCCGCCAGTTCCTCGGCATTGCCCACGGTCTGCACCGGCATGCGGGTGCCCGGCGTCACCTGGTCCGGGCCGCGGGTGAACAGATCGGCCACCGTCTCCCGCGTCCAGACGATGTCGCCCCGGGCCAGGCGGTCGGAATAGGCATAGCCGGGCAGTGAGCCCATGCGGCGGCCGAACAGCGCATGCAGATGGGGGCCGGCCATGGGGCCGCCCTCCGCCGTCAAAGCATGGCAGGCGGCGCAGGCGCGGAACACCCGCGCACCCTCCGGATGCAGCCCGGCCGGGACCGGATCGGCGGGCGGCGGCCCTTCCACCGGCCCCATCGGCCGGCCGGTCGTCGCATTCCAGCGCCGCACCCGGCGATCGGTGCCGCCGGTGAACAGGCTGCGCCCATCGGGCGCCCAGGCCACCGACCAGACCGGCAGGCCCGGCCCTTCCAGCGTGTGGCGCAGGCGCAGCGCCGCGACCTCCCACACCGTCACGCTGCCGCCGAGGCCGGCGGCGGCCAGCGCCGTGCCGTCCGGGCTGGCGGCCAAAGCGACGATGGGGCGCGGGCTGGCCTGCACCTCCCGCAGCCCGCCATCGGGCGCCACAAGCCGCAGCATCCCATCGGCGCCGCCGAGGGCCAGCACGCCCTCGGGCAATGCCAGCAGGGCATTCAGCGGCAGGCCGAACTCGGCGAGGGTCAGCGGCGCCTGCCCTTCCGGCCAGAGGCGCAGCGTGCCGTCGAAGCCGGCGGTCGCCACAACCCCATCGCTGCGGAAGGCGACGGCATTCACCTGGCCCTGATGACCCTCCAGCACCCGCGTTGCCGCGCCACCCGCCAGATCCCAGACCCGCGCCGTGCCGTCCCAGGAGGCCGAGGCCAGTCGCCCGGATTGCACCGCCAGCCCCGCCACCGGCCCATCATGTCCCACCAGCACCCGCAGCGGCTGCGCGCCCGGCACGGGGGGCCACAAGGCGACCTGCCCATCCTCCCCGCTACTGACAAAAATCCCGCCCGGCAGGGCCGCCAGGGCATTCACCGCGCCCTGGTGCCAGCGCACCACCGCCCGCGCCCGGGTCGCATCCGGCTGCCAGAGGATCATCGCCTGGTCGAAGCCGCCGGAGGCCAGCGTGCCATCCGCCGCCACCGCCAGCGCCCGCACCGGCCCGCCATGCACCGCCTCCTGCGCCGCGGCGGGGGTCAGGCTCAGCAGCAAGGCGAGGAACAGGATGCGCATGGCGGCAGGATGCCCTCTCCGCGCCGCTGGTCTAGTGAACACTGCGTTCACTTGAACGCGGTGTTCACTAGAAGCAATTGAATCTAAAGCAAGAAATGCGTTCAGATGATTTCATCTGAACGCATTTTGCTTTAGGCTTTCCGCGCAACCAGACGGGAATGTGCGCGGATGACCCAGGATATCGCGGCGGAAGTGTTTTGGGCGCGGCTGACCGCCGCCGAGATCCAGGCCCGCGCGACGGCGGAGACGGTGGTGCTGATCCCCATCGCCTCCATCGAGCAGCATGGGCCGCATCTGGCCGTGGGCGTGGATACGGTGCTGGCCGGGGCGGTGGCGGAACGCACGGCACGGCGGCTGCTGGCCGGCGGCACACAGGCCCTGGTCACCCCCACCATCTGGTCGGGCCTCGCCGAGCACCACATGCCCTTCGGCGGCACCATGACGCTCGACCTCGCCACCTTCTCCGCCCTGATCGGCGGCATCGCCCGCAGCGTGGCGCGGCACGGTTTCCGACGGATCGCCCTGGTCAACGGCCATGGCGGCAATACCGAGGCGGTGGCGAGCGCGGCCATCGAGCTGACGCGTGGCCTTGGCGTTCCGGTGGTCGGGCTGACCTATTGGCTGGCCAATGCCGACACCTTCGGCCCGATCCTCGAAACCCAGCCCAATGTCATGCATGCCTGCGAGGCCGAGACCTCCATGATGATGGCGCTGGCCCCCGACTGCGTGCGCGCGGACCGGATCGAGGCCGCGGTGCCGAAGCGCGGCGCGCCCCCCGCCCCGCCCGGCTTCAAGCGCAGCCGCCCCTTCACCGAACTGACCGATACCGGCGTCATCGGCGACCCGCGCACGGCCAGCGCGGCGAAGGGCGAGCGGTTGCTGGAAGCCGCCGCGACACGCCTCGCAACGGAATTCGCCCGGCCCGAACTCTGGGCCTGAAACACCGTTCCAGGCCCTCATGCGCCGGGCGGCCCCTCCGGGGCCTTGGCTTCGCGCCACTTGGCGCGGCGCCCGTTCGGGCGCTCGGCCGGCGTTGCCGGCCGCAGGTCCGATCAATGGGATTTGGTATCACCCAATCAGATCGGCGGTGGTGAGCTGCGCCTTGGTCAGCCCGGCCAGCAGCATCCCATCGCCGCCACCCAGGTCGAAGCGCAGCCCGCCGCTGACATTCGCCGCCAGGGCGAGCAGGGCGGAGGGGTCCTTGCCGAAGCCGGTCAGCGCCAGCCGGTCCGTGCCCGGCAGGAAGTCCTCGATCCGGTCGAAGCCATGGCCCGGCCGCAGCAGGAAGATGTCGGACCCGCCCCCGCCCAGCAGCGTGTCATTGCCGGCCCGCCCTTCCAGCATATCCGCCCCCGCCCCGCCTTCCAGCCGGTTGGCGAGCGCATTGCCGACCAGCAGATTGGCCAGGTCGTTGCCGATGCCCGTCACCGCGCCGCCACCCAGCAGCAGCGCATCCACTGCATCGGGCAGGACGACCCGGGAGATGGCACCAACAACCGTGTCCACGCCCTCTCCCGCCCGCTCCACCACCACATCCCCGGCATGGTCGACGCGGTAGCGGTCGTGGCCGGTACCGCCGGCCATGGTATCCGCGCCCGCCCCGCCATCCAGCACATCATCGCCGGCGCGGCCTTCCAGCAGGTCGTTGCCGCCGCCGCCCTGGAGGTGGTTCCGCCCGTCATTGCCGCGCAGCACATCCGCCCCCGCGCCGCCGATGGCATTCTCGATCAGCGAGGCCTGGTTGCCCTGGTACAGTAGGGCGTTGAAGACATTGCCATCCGCGAACTTCTCCTGCCCCACCCGTGTGTCGAGCTGGGCGAGCTGCGCCGTGCTGAGGACGGAGGAAGCCCCCGGCGCCAGATCCACCGAAACACCGCTGCCATAGTTGGACAGGTCGTAGGTATCGATGCCGCCGCCATCCCAGATGGTCAGGAACACCCGGTTCGCGCCGGGCGCGCCCTGGCCCACGCCGTCGATCAGCGATTCGCCGGTCAGCGGATTCCAGCTGTAGCGGGTATGGCCGGCGCGTGCCGTGTAGTCGGCGCCATACAGGTGCTGCAGGGCGGCGATGTCCAGCATCATCCAGCTCTGCGCATAGTCGTTGGCGCCATTGGTATAGCCCGCGCCGACCGTCGCCCCCTCATAGGAGCGGTAGGACATGACCGTGTACTGCATCATGTCCCAGTCCAGCGGCATGACGCCGAAGCTGTTCGCATATTCATGCGGGTGCTTCAGGCCCAGCGCATGCCCCAGCTCATGCACCGCCACCGCGAAGCCATAGCTGCCGAGGGTCGGCGTGGTGAAGCTGGAGCGGCTGCCGAACCAGACATCGCCGCCTTCCCGCCCATTCGGATAATAGGCCCAGGCGGTGGAGGGGACGGAGGATTTGGCGATGCGGATATCCGCCGTCCAATCCCCGGTCGCCTCCCGCAGGTTCAGATTGGTGAAGCCGGTGACGGAGACGCCGGGGCTACCCGGGCCACCCGCGGCCTCCCCCACCAGGATCTTGCGCACCGCGTCGCGCATGGCGGCGCTGACCTGGCCGAAGCCGCGCGTCGGCTCGCTGGTGCCGTACCAGCCCTCATAGTCGCTGCCGCTGTCGGGGAAGGAGAAGGTGACGGCGCCGGACATGTCCCAGGCATAGCCGCTGAGCACCCCATCGACGCCGGCATGGCCGGAACCGACGAACTCGAATCGCGGCGCGGCTTCCGCGGGCTGGTCCGCGCGCAGCGCGGTGTCGGCCTGATCCCCGCGCAGCGCGGTCTCGGGTTGATCCGCGCGCAGCGCCGAGCCGACGCCTTTGGTGTCCTGGGTGGCCCCCGTTTGGGGCCGGCAGAGCCAGCACATATGGCTTCATGTCCGGATCGTCTGGCGCATCGGCCCGCGGACGGGCCCAGGGCCACGTCCTGCGGCCGGTGACCTGTCCCGGTGCCTGCCCTCCGCCTGTTGCGGGGCCGGTCGCGAGGCCCGCGCCAGCAGGCCCCGCCGAGATATTCTACCGTAGCGCGATAAACCAGCCGTGAATAACCACCCCGAGGATGGTTGTGCGCCGGCGCGGCCTGCGCTACCCGAAGGCCGCCGGCCGGATGGGGCGTAGCCAAGCGGTAAGGCAGCGGTTTTTGGTACCGCCATTCCCAGGTTCGAATCCTGGCGCCCCAACCATCCAACGTCCCCTCACCGTCCCTTCTCCTCCAGCACCTGCTCCACCGCCTCCACATAGGCGGCCGAGAGGCGCGACAGCGGGTGATGCGCCTGGGTCATCAGCGTGACCGGCAGGCGCAGCGAGGGGCGGAAGGGGCGCCAGCCGAGGCCGGCCAGGGCGCTGTGCCGCATCAGCCCATCCACCACGGCCACGCCGCTGCCCTGCAGCACATGCGCGGCGGCGACGACGCTCATCGTCACCTGCAGCACCATCTCCCGCCGCAGTCCGGCGGCCTCGAAGGCCTGGTCCAGCATCGCGCCGAAATAGGTCTCGCCACCGAAGGAGATCAATTCGTGCCGCGCCAGGTCGACCGGCGTCACCGCCTTCAGCCGCAGCAGCGCGTGGCCTTCCGGCGCGATGCAGATCATCTCCGGCGTGCCCAGGCTGCGCACCGCCAGCCCCGGCAGTTGCACGGGTGACAGCGCCAGGCCGAAATCCGCTTCCCCGGCGATCACCGCCTCCGCCACCTCCCGCGCCGGCAAAAGGTGGGAGGAGATGCGCACTGCCGGATGGCTGCGCCGGAAGCGCATCGCCGCCATCGGCAGCAGGGTGGTGGCGCAACTGGAAGAAGCGGCGACGCGCACCAGCCCGGCGCCGCCGGTCCGCACCTCCCCGGTCAGGCGCTGGAAGGCGGCCAGGTCGCGGATGATGCGGTCGGCATCGGGCAGCAGCCGCTCGGCCTCCGGCGTCGGATAGAGCCGGCCCTTGATCGGCCGCAGCAGCTTGAAGCCCAGCCGGCGCTCGGCGAGCTGGATCGCCTTGCTGACCGCGGGCTGGGAGATGCCGAGGAAGCTCGCCGCCCCGGTCACCGTGCCGCTGCGCATCACCGCGTGGAAGATCTCCAACTGCCGGGCATTCATCGCCGCATCCCACCCGCAATCCCATAACCGATGGTTATGCCCCTTCCGCGCCTTCTCGGTCGACCCCCGCGACGGTCCGGGCATAGTGGGTGTGACAGGCTGAAGACGGAGTGCGGTTCGGATGGGTCATCGTGTGGGCGTCGATATCGGCGGCACCTTCATCGATTTCTGCCTCTGGGATGAGGAGACGGAGGCGCTGCACAGCCTCAAGGTCCTCACCACCCCGGACACGCCGGGCGCGGAGCTGCTGCGCGGGCTGGACCTGCTGGAGGAACGCCACAGCGTGAAGCCGGCGGATATCGTCAGCTTCGTGCATGGCACCACGGTCGGCATCAACACCGTCATCCAGCGCAAGGGCGCGGCGATGGCCCTCATCACCACCGAGCGCTTCGAGGACGTGATCGAGCTGGCGCGGCTGCGCATGCCGGAGGCCTACAGCCTGTATTCCCGCCGCGGCGCGCCGCTGGTGCCGCGCGACCGCATCTTCGGCGTCAAGGAACGCATCCTGGCCGATGGCAGCGTGGAGGCGCCGCTGGACGTGGCGACGCTGGAGGCCGCCGTGGCGAAGGCGCGCGCCAAGGGGGTGGAGGGCATCATCGTCTCCCTGCTCAACGCCTATCGCAACCCGGCGCATGAGGAACAGGCCGTCGCGCTGATCCGCGCGATGGCGCCGGAGCTTTTCGTGTTCCGCTCCAGCGAGGTCTGGCCGGTGATCCGCGAATACGAACGCACCACCACCGCGCTCATCAACGGCTATGTGCATCCGCGCATCCGCGACTATCTCGACCGGCTGATCGAGGGGCTGCGCGGGCGTGGCGTGACGGCGCAGCCGCTGGTGACGAAATCCAATGGCGGCATCATGGCCGCCGAGCTCGGCAAGACCGCCTGCGTCGGCATGGTGCTGTCCGGCACCGCCTCCGGCGTCATGGGCGCCGCCTGGGTGGCGCGGGAGGCGGGGGAGAAGCAGGTCATCACGCTGGATATCGGCGGCACCAGCGCCGATGTGGCGCTCATCATCGACGGCCAGCCGCAATTCGGCCTGGGCGAGAAGATCGGCGACCTGCCGCTGTACATCCCGAGCGTCGCGGTCTCCTCCATCGGCGATGGCGGTGGTTCGATCGCCTGGGTCGATGGCTTCGGCGTGCTGAAGGTGGGGCCGGAAAGCGCCGGCTCCACGCCCGGCCCGGCCTGCTACGGGCGCGGCGGCACCCGGCCGACCATCACCGATGCCTTCGCTGTCTGCGGCTTCCTCGGCCAGCATGACCTGGCCTATGGCGCCTTCCGCCCGGATGCCGAGAAGGCCCGCCAGGCCATCGCCACGCTGGCGGGGCCGATGGGCCTCGGCGTGGAACAGACGGCGGAGGCGATCATCCGCATCGCCCTGTCCGGCATGTTCGCCGAGGTGAACAAGATGGTCGCGCGCTACGGCATCGACCCGCGCGACTTCGCGCTGCTGACCTTCGGCGGCGCCGGGCCGATGATGGGCTGCTTCCTGGCGCGCGAACTCGGCATGGCGCGGGTGCTGATCCCGGCGCGGCCGGGCGTGGTCAGCGCGCTGGGCGGGCTGGTCGCCGATGTGAAGAACGACTTCATCCGCACCCTGTTCATCGATGTCGATGCGGCGGCCGCGCCTGCTCTGTCACGCGAAACCACGGCGCTGGAAGCGCAGGGCCTCGCCTGGCTGCGCGACGAACAGGGCTTTGCGGGTGAGGCGCGGCCCGGCTGGTTCGCCGATATGCGCTATCGCGGCCAGTCCTTCGAGATCGAGGTGCGCCTCGACCCCGCCTGGATGGCCGCCGCCGACATGGCGGCGATCGCCGAGGCCTTCCATGCGGCGCATGAAGGAATCTACGACTTCTGCGATCGTGGCGCCCCGGTGCAGATCGTCAACCTGCGGCTGGTGATGGAGGGTGCCTCCCCCCGCCCGCGCCTGCGGCGGCTGGAACAGGCGGCCGGCACGAAGCCGGAACCGGCGCAGATGCTGCGCGTCTTCTTCGACGATGGCTGGCACCAGGTGCCGCTGTACCGCCGCGCGACGCTGCTCGCCGGCCATGTCTTCGCCGGCCCCTGTGTGGTGGCGCAGGACGACACGACAAGCTGCATCCCGCCCGGCTTCGACGCGCAGGTCGATGCCACCGGCAATATCCTTCTGACCGCGGCGGAGTGACCGCAATGGACATGACCCATCATCCCGCCCCCGTCATCGACAAGGTGACGCTGGAAATCCTGGCGAACCACACCCGCGCGGCGGCCGAGAACATGGCCTATACGCTGTACCGCACGGCGCATTCGACCTTCGTCAAGGAGACGGAGGATTTCACCGTGCAGATCCTGGACGCCGCCGGCCGCACCACCGCGGTGCCGCTGGACCTCGGCGCCACCTGGTATCCGGGGCTGGACTACGGTGCCGCCATCGCCATGGTCAGCGAGTACGAGCCGGGCGACATCGGTTTCACCAACGACCCCTATTCCGGCTACCTCTCCACCCATGCGCCCGACCTGCATATGTGGAAGCCGATCTTCCATGAAGGCGAGCTTCTCTGCTTCGCCTCCGGCCATATCCACAATACCGACATGGGCGGCGCCGTGCCGGCCAGCCTGTCGCGCGCGCTGACCGAAATCCACCAGGAAGGCATCCGCTTCCGCCCCTCCAAGCTCTACCGCGCCGGCGTGCTGAACACGGAACTGGTCGATGTGATGATGACCAATGTCCGCAAGCCGGAGCAGAATCTCGGCGACCTGAAGGCTTTCGTCGGCGCGCTGAACACCGGCGAGCGCAAGCTGCGGGAGATGATCGCGAAGTTCGGTCCCGACACGCTGCGGACCGGCTTCGGCGCCTTGCAGGACTATGCCGAGCACCAGGCCCGCGACATCCTGCGCAGCATACCGGATGGCGAATACTTCTTCGCCGATTTCGCCGATGAGGACGGGCCGGATGGCCACCCCGCGCGCCTCGCCGTCACGCTGCGCATCCAGGGCGATTCCGCGGTGCTGGACTTCACCGGCAGCGATCCGCAGCTCACCTCCTCGCTCAACGTGCCGACGGGCGGCAATCCGCGCCACACGCTGATGCTGGTGGGCGTGTTCTACGTGCTCTACACGCTGAACCCCGGCCTGCTGCTGAACCATGGACTGACGCGGCCCTTCACCTGCATCCTGCCGGAAGGCACGATGGTGAACCCCAGCTTCCCCGCCGCCGTCGGCATGCGCAGCCTGAGCTGCGCGCGGCTGCGCAGCCTGCTCTTCGGCGCCTTCGGCCTCGCCATGCCGGAACGCATGCCCGCCGCGCCTGCCGGCTCCTCCTCCATCGTCAATGTCATGACGCATGACGACCGGACCGGGGAGGCGCTGATCGCCGCTGTGAACCCGGTGGTCGGCGGCGGCGGCGGCATGCCGCATGGCGATGGCACGGATGGATCGGGCGCCGATGCCGCCTATCTCAAGAACACGCCGATCGAGATCACCGAGGCCGAGGTGCCGATCCGCTTCCGCTGCTACGGCCTCGCCTCCGGCACCGGCGGCGCCGGTCGCTGGCGCGGTGGCATGGCGACGCAGATGGAATTCCAGGTCTTCACGCCGAACACCCGCATCACCGCACGCAACCGCGACCGCTGCCGCTTCCAGGCCTGGGGCATATTGGGCGGCAAGGCCGGCCGCGCCTCCGAGATGATGCTCAACCCCGGGCAGCCGGACGAGCTCCTGCTGAACAATATCGATACCTTCACCGCCGGGCCGGGCGACATCATCCGCATCACCTCCCCGGGCGGTGGCGGCCGCGGCGACCCGCTGGACCGGGAGGTGGAGCGGGTGCTGCGGGACGTGGTCTGCGCGTACATCACCCCCGAAGCGGCCGAGGCTGATTACGGCGTCATCATCCGCGACGAGGTGGTGGATGCGGCCGCCACCGAGGCGCTGCGCGCCAGCCGCCGCAGCACGACGCCGCATCCGCATTTCCATTTCGGCGCGGAACGCGAGGCCTTCGAGCGGGTCTGGACCGAGGCGGCCTATGACGCGATGACGACGATCCTCGCCGGCCTCCCCATCCACTGGCGCCATTTCGTCAAGCGCAAGCTGATGCAGGCGGTGACGGTGGAAGGCAGCGGCGGGGCGGAGGTGCGCGCCGCCTGGCAGGCCCTGGCCGCCACGCTGCCGCAGTTGCGCGCCCATCTGGCGGCGGTCTGAGAGCATGGCCGATCCCCAGATCCTCGCCGAGGATTTCCGCGCCACGCCCTGGTGGTGGGAGGGCTACGCGCCGCCCGAGGATGCGCCGGAAGCGCTGCCCACAAGCGCCGACGTGCTGATCGTCGGCGGCGGCTATGCGGGCGTCAGCTGCGCGCTGACCCTGGCGGAGGGCGGCCGCGCGCCGCTGGTGCTGGATGCGGAACGCCTCGGCTGGGGCGCCAGCAGCCGCAGCGGCGGCCAGGTGACCGGCGGCGTCAATGTCGGCAAGATTCCCGGCGGCGGCAATGCGGTCGCCGCCGGCGCGCGGCGTGACGCCATGCTGCGCGACGCCGCCGCCGGCATGCGGCATCTGCTCGACCTGATCGAGCGCCACCAGATCCAATGCGGCTGGCACCCCACCGGCCGCCTCACCGCGCTCTGGACCCCGGCGCATCGCGCCGGGTGGGAAGCGCGGCTGGAACACCTGAACCGGCATGCCGATGCCGAGGCGCGGATGATGTCGCGCGAGGAACTGCGCGCCGAACTCGGCAGCGACCATTATGCCGGTGGCGTGCTGATCGGCCGCGCCGGCCATCTGCATCCGGCCCGATTGTTCGGCGGTCTGCTGGCCGCCGCGCGTCGCGCCGGGGCGCGCGCCCATGGCGGCGTGCGCGTCACCGCCATCCATCCCGCCGCGCCGGGCGCTTCCGGCCGCTGGCGCGTGGAGACCAGCCGCGGCATCGTGGAAGCCGGCACGGTCGTCATCGCCACCAATGGCTATACGGGAAATCTTCTGCCCGGCCTGAAGCGCCGCCTGATCCCCGTCACCACCCATATGATCGCGACGGAACCGCTGCCGCCCGACCTGGCCCGCAGCATCCTGCCGACCAACCGCGCGGTGTCGGAGACGCGGCGCGTGGTGAACCACTACCGCCTCTCGCCCGATGGCACGCGGCTGCTGTTCGGCGGCCGGGCGCGCTTCTTCCCGGCGGAGGAACGGGTGACGGCGGCGATCCTGCACCGGCAGATGGTGAAGCGCTTCCCGCAGCTCGCCGCCATCCGCGTCAGCCATGGCTGGGGCGGCAAGGTCGCGGTGCCCTTCGACTACCTGCCGCATATCGGCATGCAGGACGGCATCCACTACGCGCTCGGCTGCAATGGCAGCGGCGTGGTGATGATGAACTGGCTCGGCCATGGCGTCGCACGGAAGATCCTCGCCAATACCACGGAGAAGGTGAACGCCTTCGACGGCGGCCCGATGCCGACGCATCCGCTGTTCCACGGCACGCCGTGGTTCCTGCCGATCGTCGGCACCTATTACCAGGCGCGCGACTGGCTCGACCACCTACGCGCCTGAATCCTGGCCCAACGCGCCAGCACGGCCCAACGCGGCCAGGAGATGCCCAGCACGGTCACCCGACCCCATAACAAAGGAGGCTTTTCGACAATGACCGAGACCAAGAGACTGCCGATGCTCGCCCGCCGCAGCCTGCTCGCCTTGCCCATGGCGGGGCTGGCGGCGCCATCGGTCTGGGCGCAGTCGCGCTGGCCCACACAGCCCATCCGCATCGTCGTGCCCTATGGCCCCGGCGGCGGCACCGACCTGTCCATCCGCATCCTGGCGCCGAAGCTGAGCGCCTTCCTCGGCCAGCCCGTGGTGATCGAGAACCGCCCCGGCGCGGGCAGCACGCTCGGCACGGATTTCGTCGCCAAGGCGCCGCCGGACGGCACCTATTTCGTGCATGCGACGCTCGCTTCCACCGGCATCGCCGCCGCGCTGTATCCGCGCCTACCCTATGACCCGGTACGCGATCTGGCGGCCGTGGCGCCCACCGTCTTCGTGCCGCTGACGCTGGCGGTGACGCAGGCCGGCTGGAATGTCGGCACGGCGGCGGAACTGATCGCGGCGCTGCGCGCCAATCCCGGTCGCTACCAATACGGCTCCAACGCCGTCGGCTCCACCGGCCATCTGGCGAATGCGAATTTCTGCACGCAGGTCGGCGCGCAGGTGGTGCATGTGCCCTATCGCAGCGGATCGCAGACCATCGCGGCGCTGCTGACCGGGGAAATCCAGTTCGTGCAGGACATCTATGGCCTGCTGAAGCCGTATCACGATTCCGGCCAGGTGAAGTGCCTGTTCGTGACGGCGGAGGAACGCTCCAGGCTGATGCCGGAGGTGCCGACGATGAAGGAGGCCGGCGTGCCGGACTACAAGGCCTATTCCTGGTTCGGCCTGTTCACCGCCGCCGCCACACCGCGCGGCATCGTCGACCGGATGTCGGAGGCGGTGCAGGACGCGCTGCGCGACCCCGCCATCGCCGCGCGCTTCGAGGAGATGGGCACACCCGGCATGCCCGGCTGGACCCCCGACCGCTTCGCCAATTATGTGCGGGAGGAGGTGGTGACCTGGGGGCCGCTGGTCCGCGCCTCCGGCGCCCGGCTGGAATAGGCCAGGCGGCGCGCGGGAGGCTACACAGCCTCCCCCGCATATTGCCCGTCGCGCACCGCCGACAGCAGCAGGCGCGGCGCGACGGCATCGCCGATGCGCAGCGTCGGCACGCCGACCTCTGCCAGTTCGGCCTCCAGCCCCGCGCGCGGGCGGCGCGGCGTGGACCAGGTGAACAGCGCCACATCCGGCACCACCACCTCCCGCCCTGTCAGGATGTGGCGGATGCGCAGCCGGCCGTCGGCGAAATCGACGGGCTCGCGATGGATCAGCACCTCGATGCGCGGCTCGGCCGCAGCAAGCCGGCGCTGCACACCTTGGCCGTAGATGGCGGGCACATCTCGGGCAATGGCATCGCGTGGTGTCAGCAGCAGCAGCCGGTCGAAGCGCGCCAGCAGCAATTCGGCGGCGGCATAGGTGGCGGCCGTGTGGTCATGGTCGAACAGCACGGCGAGGCCACTGCGCGGCGCATCCTCCGCCAGCAATTCGGCCAGGGCGCTGCGCAGATCCTGCCCGCCGCCGGTCATGCGCCGTGGCGCACCCATTTCCGCCCCCGTCGCCAGCACCGCCACATCGGGCGCGAGCGCCCGGACATCCGCCGCGCTGGCACCCAGGCGCCGCGTGACGCCCGCCACCGCCGCGCGGCGTTCCAGATAGGCCAGGAAGCCCGCGATATCGCCGCAGCCCGGCAGCGCCGCATGCAGCCGCGCGGCGCCCCCGGCTCCGGGCCGTGCCGAGAGCAGCGTCACGCGATGGCCGCGCTCCGCCGCCACGGCGGCCGCCTGCAACCCGGCCACGCCGGCACCGACCACGACGACATGGCGTGGCGCCTCGGCCGGGGCTGGCGGTGGTGTCGCATCGGCCGGCGTGCCGCCGCGCGGATTGACGCTGCAGCCAATGGTGCTGGCGCGGTCGATCTCGCCCCAGCAGGCGTTGCAGTAGATGCAGGGGCGAATGGACTCCACCTGCCCCGCCGCCGCCTTGGCCGGCCATTGCGGATCGGCGAGCAGCGGGCGCGCCAGCATCACCATCTGCGCATCGCCCGATTCCAGCAGCGCTTCCGCCATCGCCGGGCCGGTGATGCGGCCGATGGCGGCGATGGGCACACCGCGCGCCGCCTGGCGCAGCGAGGCCCAGGATTCGCGGAACGGCATGGGCGCTTCATGCATGTCCGGCGCATGCATCCACAGGCTCGGCCCGTGGCTGCCCTGGCTGAAACACAGCAGGTCCGGCGGCACATCCGCCACGATCGCCGCCACCAGCCGCGCCGCCTCCGCCGGGTCGATCGAACCCGGCACGCCATCATCCGCCGGCATCTTCACGCCGAGGATGAAGCCCGCGCCGCAGCGCGCGCGGATCGCGGCGAGGATGGCGCGGGTGAAGGCGCTGCGCCCCACAGCGTCACCACCCCAGCGATCCTCCCGCAGATTGGTCACCGGGGAGAGGAATTGCAGCGGCAGGAAGCCATGCGCGGCGGAAATCTCCACGCCCAAGAAGCCGGCGCGCTGCAACCGCGCGGCGCTGTCCGCATATTCCTCGACCAGCCCCTCCACCTCGCCGGAGGTCAGCGCGCGCGGCACGGTCCAGGACGCCGCATCCACCACGGCGGAAGGCCCGATGGCGCTCAGCGAGCGCGCATCGCGATGCGCATTTCCCGCATGCCACAACTGGCCGAGCAAGGCGGCGCCCTGCCCCTCCACTGCTGCCGCCAGGCGCTGCAATCCACCGAACTGCGCCTCGTCCCACACCGCGACGCGCGCCGGCACGGCGGCGGAACGGCAGGCGGCCAGCGCCTCCGTCACCACCAGCCCGGCGCCACCGGCCGCGCGGGCCGACAGATGCGCCACCAGCGCCTCCGTCACCGCGCCGTCGCGCGGCATGCGCGTGGTCATGGCGCCGTAGCCGATGCGGTTGCGCAGCCGTCGCCCGGCGAGTTCGAAGCCGCCCAGCAGGCGCGGGAAAGCCACGGTCACTCAGCCGGCCGCCGCGCCCGAAGCCTCGACGGCGCGGCGCCACTTGGCCAGTTCCAGGCGATGGATCGTCGCCGCCTGTTCCGCCGTGGTGCCGGTGACGGTGGCGCCGAGCTCCGTGAGCCGCGCGCGGATGGCGGGCTTGGCCAGGGTGGTGCGGATTTCCGCCGACAGCTTTTCGATGATCGGCGCCGGCGTGCCCGTGGGCGCGAACAGCATGACCCAGGCGCCGGCATCGAAGCCCGGCACCGTCTCCGCCACCGCCGGCACGTCCGGCATCAGGGCGGAGCGTTCCGCGCCGGTCACCGCGATGGCGCGCAGCTTGCCCTCCGCCAGGAAGCTCGGCACGGTCAGGATGCCCTCGATGCACATCTGCACGTCATTGGACATGATGGCCTGCAGGGTGACCAGCCCGCCGCGATAGGGCACATGCGTGGCGTTCAGCCCGGTGGCGGCGCGCAGCATCTCCATCCCCAGATGGTTGGTCGCCCCGACGCCCGACGATGCGTAGTTCAGCCGCCCCGGATTGGCCTTCGAATATTCCACCAGCTCCGCCAGGTTGCGCACCGGCAGGCTGGGCGAGACCACCAGCACCTGCGGGAAGGTCACCATATGGGTCACCGCGGCGAAGTCCCGCTGAACGTCATAGGTCAGGTTGCGCAGCAGCGCCGGGCCGATCGCCATATTGCCGGGCGAGCCGACCAGGAAGGTGTCGCCATCCGGCCGCGCCCGCGCCGCGACCTCCGTGCCGATGCTGCCGCCGGCGCCGGTGCGGCTTTCGACGATGAAGGACTGGCCGAGCCGTTCCGTCAGGTCCTGCGCCACCAGCCGCGCCACGACATCCACGGCGGAGCCCGGCGTGAAGGGAAAGATCCAGCGCACCGGCCCGCGCGGCCAGGCGGGTTGTGCGAAAGCGGGCGTGGCGAGCAGGGCGGCCGTGCCGGCGATCAGGCCGCGACGGCGCAGGGCGATTCGGTTCATGATGTCATTCCTCCGGATCGTGTCGCTTCATGCGGCGACGGATTTCCTGGACATCAATAAGGACCGCTTCGCCGCAGGGGACAAGAGCATTGCCCTCATCCGTTGCGGCAAGACGGCTTTGCGCAACGGGCATCACGCACGCTGGCCCGCTGCCTCCAGCATCGCGAGGTCCGGAATGGGCCGCCGGAAATCCGGCAACCCGGAAAAATGCCGTTCCAGCGCCAGGGCCGCATCCAGCGTGAAACCGTCCTGGCCACGCGGCCCCACCACCTGAAGGCCGAAGGGCATGCCCTTCTCGTCCCGGCCGCAGGGAATGCAGATGGCGGGATGGCCCATCATGGAAATGCCATAGGTGACGCCGGATGTCGCGAAATAGCCGGTCAGCGGCATGCCCTCCATCTCGGTCGGATAGGGCAGTTCCTTCGGGAAGGGCGTCAGCGCCTGGCAGGGCAGCAGCAGCAGGTCGTGGCGCGTGAAGAAGTCCTGGAAGGCGCGGTAGATTCGGGTCTGCTCGGCATGGGCCTCCGCCAGGTCGCCCAGGCTGTAGCGCAGACCTTCCTCGTAATTGCCGCGCGTATTGCCGCCGAGAAGTTGCGGGTCGCGCTCATAGTACTTCTTGAAGCCCGCGAGGAAATTGGTGCAGCGGATGACGCGATAGGCGCGGTCGATGCCCGCCATGTCCGGATCCTCCGCCTCGCAGCGCGCCAGGGCTGGCGCCAGCGCCGCCATGCGGGAGAGGAAGATGCGGCGGATGCTGGGTGCGACAGGCGCGAAGCCAAGATCGACCGTGGTGGCGACGCGCAGCGACGCCAGATCGACCGGCCGCCGCAATGCCAGCGCGGCCGGATCGCCGAGCAATGGATTGGCCATCGGGTCGCGGCTGTCCGCACTCGCCATCACGCTGAGCAGCAGCGCCGTATCCGCGACATCGCGCCCCATCGGCCCCTGCACCGACAGCACCGACCAGCCCTGCCGCCGCCGTTCCGAAGCCACCAGCCCCGGCGTCGGCCGGAAGCCCACCACGCCGGACCAGGAGGCCGGCTTGCGCAGCGACCCGCCGGTATCGGAGCCCGTGCAGAGCGGCAGCATCGAGGTGGCGAGCGCGACGCCCGACCCACCACTCGACCCCGCGCAGGACAGCGCCGGGTCGAAGGCATTGCCGGTGGCGCCATAGACCTCATTCAGCGTGTTGCCGCCGGTGCCGAATTCCGGCGTGTTGGTCTTGGCCAGGATGATGCCCCCCGCCGCCCGCAGCGCCGCGACGATGCGTTCGTCCTTGTCCGGGACATGGTCGCGGAACATCGGCGAGCCATAGGTCGTGCGCAGCCCGGCGGTATCGTTCAGATCCTTCACGCCGATCGGCAGGCCGTGCAGCGCGCCGAGCCTGTCGCCGCGCATCACCGCCGCCTCGGCATCCCGCGCCGCCCTCGACGCGCCGTCGATGTCCATGGCGACCACGGCATTCACCGCGGGGTTCACGGCCTCGATGCGCTTCAGGCAATCGGCCAGCAATTCCACCGGCGAGATGCGGCGCGTGCCGATCAGCCGGCGTAGCTCCACCGCCGGCAGGTCACAGAGGGACTGGCTCATGGGGCGCGCCTTGTCGCCATGGCGAGCGTCGCCTGGTTGGCCTGCGGCACATAGACAAGGCCTGGCGTGGTCGCCCAGGTGGAGACCCAGAAGACCAGCGGCAGGATCGCCCGGCTTTCCATCACGGTCGCCATGGTCTGCTGGAGAATGGCGCGGCGACGGTCCTCATCCACCGTCACCAACGCCTGGCGGATCGCCGCATCGACCTGCGGGTCGGAATAGCGGCCACGATTCGATCCGCCATAGGCGCCGCCACGCGTATGCACGATGCCGACGAAACTGCCCGCCGCCTCACCCGTCCCGGCGCCCCAGCTATGCAACATATGCGACAGCTCGTTGCGCGCGGTGCGGCCGGAATAGACGGTGTGCGGCATGGCCTCGACCGAGGCGCGAATGCCGATGCGGCCCCACATCTGCGCCACCGCCTGCACCGTGCGCGTGGCATTGACGATGCGGTCGTTGCTGGTGTGCAGGACGATGCGGAAGCCATCCGGATAGCCGGCCTCCGCCAGCAGCCGGCGGGCACGTTCCGGGTCAGGTGATTCCGGCTGGATCGCCGGATTGTAGCCAAAGAAGCCCTCGGGCACGAGCTGGTTGGCGCGTACCGCCTCGCCCTCGTTCACGCGATCCACGATGATGTCGCGGTCGATGGCCAGCGACAGCGCCTGGCGCACGCGCAGGTCGCGCATCGGGTTGCGCGGCAGCGGGTTGCCGGCATTGTCGCTGGCATTGCCGGGGATCGGCACCTCATTGTGCACGTCGACGGACAGGAAGGTCATGCGGTTGGTCTGGCCGGACCACAGTCGCACATTGGCCTGCCGCCGCATCCGTTCCATGTCGGTGCTCGGCACTTCGTTGATCATGTCCACATCGCCGGAGAGCATCGCCGCGACGCGCGCCGGGCCGAGGGCGATGATGCGGAAGGTCACACGCTCCCACGGCTCCGCGCCGCCCCAGTAATTCGGGTTGCGCTCGTAGATCATGCGATCGCCCGGGCGGTGCTCCACCAGGCGATAGGGGCCGGTGCCGATGGCCGCACGCACCGCCTGGTAGTCCGCCGTGCTCGCGCCCTCGCCATGTTTGCGGGAGATGATGGCGACGGAGCTGAGGTCGATCGCCAGCAGGGGCGAGGGTCCATCCGTGTGCAGTCGGATGGTGTGCGGATCGACGATCGTCCAGCTCTTGATCTGCTTGGTATAGGTGCCGAAGGAGCTCGGGCTGTTCGGCACGCGCGGCGCGCGTTCCAGGGAGAAGGCGACGTCATCGGCGGTGAAGGGCGTGCCGTCATGGAAGGTCACGCCCTGGCGCAGCTTGAACTCCCAGGTCTCGTCGTCGACCAGCCGCCAGGATTCGGCCAGGCCCGGCGTGATCTGCTGGTTCGCATCCTGATGCGTCAGGGAATCGAAGACGTGGCGCGCCTGGGAGTTGTTGACGCCGTTGTTGTGGAAATGCGGATCGAGCGAGGTGGGCGGCGCGGCGAGGCCGATGCGCAGCTCCGCGGCCTGCAGCGGCGCCGTGGCCAGCAGCAAAGCCAGCGTGCCGGCGGCAAGGCGGGGGATGGTGGTCATCGCGATCTCCTTATCCTTGCCAGACCTGCTGGCGTTGCATCAGCGGGGTGCGAGAAGCTCCGGCAGCAATGTGTTGAAGGCCTCCGCAGCCTCGTAGCTGACCCAGTGGCCGGCACCGGGAATCACGTGGAAGGGGATCCCGGGATCAGCCTCCCGCAGCACGGCCCGCCGCGCCTCCATCGCGCCGCGCGCGATATTGTCCTGCTCGCCCCAGATCGCGGCGAGCCGGCCGCGCAGGGCGGGCAGGCTGCGGCGCAACACATCGGTGCGGCTGATCTCCGGGCTGCGCACGCGGCCGGATTCCGCATTGCGTTCCTGAAGATGCAGCGCCAGCGGGTCGATCCGCGCGGCATCCGCCAGCATCAGCACTTCCAGCGTCCGCCGATGCACCGCCAGCCGCGCCGTGCGATCCGGCTCCCGCCGCCAGGACCCCATCGGGGCCAGGGGCGCGCGCGCCAGGCCGAGCCCGTTGGAGCCGACGATGACGAAGCGCCGCAACGCCGGGCCGAGCTTCACCGCGACCGGCCCACCCATGACGCCGCCGAAGGAAAAGCCCACCAGATCCACCATGCTGTCCGCGGGCAACAGGCGCCTGATCCCCTCCACGACGATATCGGCCATGGCATCCGGGTTGTCCGGTTCCGGCGGGATCGCCGATTCACCGAGCCCCGGCAGATCCACCGCCAGCACCTGCCGATTCCGCGCCAGGGGCAGCACGTTGCGAATCCAATGGCTCCAGGACCCGTAGCCGCCATGCAGCAGCACCAGCGGCGCACCCTCGCCCCAGCTGTGCCAGACGAGGCTGCCCGCGCCACAGGGCGTCTCCGCCCGCCGCGCCAGCCCCTTCACATGCGCCTCGATCGCCGCCGGCGTAGCGCACAGTGCCGCCATGTCGGGCGGGATCGGCGCCAGTTCCTGCATCACATCCTGCATCAGCGCCCCGTGAAGACCGGCTTGCGCTTTTCCATGAAGGCGCGGCGCCCCTCCGTGTAGTCGGCGCTGTCGAAGCAGGTGGCGACATGGCCGCGCATCATCGCGCCGTCCTGCTCACTTTCCGGCTTCATCAACTCATTCACGATGGCCTTGGAGGCGCGCAGCGACAGCGGCGCCTTCTCCGCCAGCAGCATCGCGTAGTCCCGCACCTCCTGCTCCAGCGCCTCGCCCGGCAGCACGCGGGAGACCAGGCCGATGCGCAGCGCCTCCGCCGCATCCAGCCGGCGGGCGGAGAACAGGATGTCCTTCGCCGCCGAAGGCCCCACCAGATTCACCAAGCGCCGCAGACTGTCGGAGGAATAGGCGGCGCCGAGATTGGCCGCCGGAATGCCGAAGCGCGAATCCTCCGCGGCGAAGCGCAGGTCGGCCGCCATGGCGATGCCGAGCCCGCCGCCCATGCAGAAGCCACGGATCAGCGCGATCAGCGGCTTGTCGAAGCGGTTCAGCTTCAGCCGCGCGCTGTCGGAAATGGCACCATAGGCTGCCGCCTTCTCCGCGCTGTCGCGCTGCTTCTCGAATTGCGAGATGTCGGCGCCGGAGACGAAGGCCTTGTCCCCCGCGCCCTGCATCACCACCACGCGGATCGCGTCATCGGCCTGGAAGTCATCCAGGATCGCCTCCAGCGCGCCCCACATTTCCAGCGACATGGCGTTGCGCTTGGTGGGGTTGCTGAAGGTCATCCAGCCAATCGCGCCTGTCTTTTCCGACAGCATCTCGGCCGTCATCGCGGTATCCTCCAATGCCCCAGCACGTCACACCACCTTGCCGGCACGCAGCCGCGCGATGCCATCCGCATCGTAGCCAAGCTCGCCCAGCAACTGGTCGCTATGCTCGCCCAGCTCCGGCGTCGGCATGCGCAGCGTCTCGGGCTGCGGCGCGGCGGAAAGGTTGATGGGCTGCCCCACCACGCCCAGCGTGCCGAGCTGCGCATGTTCCACCTTGCGCGCGATGCCGAGGTGCTGGACCTGCACATCGCCAAAGGTCTGGTCGATGCTGTTGATCGGGCCGCTGGGCACGCCCGCCTCGGTCAGCGCCGCGACCAGGTCGGCGCGCTTCCACTTGCGGGTTTCCGCCGCGATGGCCTCGTTCAGCGCCACGCGGTTGCGGCGGCGCAGGCCGGTATCGGCGAATTCCGCCTGGGTGATCAGATCCTCCCGTCCCAGCGCGCGGCACAGCCGGCGATACAGCCGGTCGCCGGCGGCGGCGATGTTCATATCGCCGTCGGCGGTGGGGAAGACGCCGGTGGGCGTGCTGGTCGGATGGTCGTTGCCGGCCTGGCCGGGCACGTCGCCCTCGATCAGCCAGCGGCTGCCCTGGAAGTCCAGCATGGCGATCTGCGCTTCCAGCAGCGATGTATGCACCCACTGCCCGACGCCCGTATGTTCCCGGTCCAGCAGCGCGATCAGCACGCCCTGCGCCAGGAAATGGCCGCTGGTGAGGTCGGCGATCGGAATGCCGACGCGCACCGGCCCCTGCCCCGGCAGGCCGGTGATGCTCATCAGCCCGCCCATCCCCTGCGCGATCTGGTCCACACCAGGCCGCGTCGCATAGGGCCCGCCCTGGCCGAAGCCGGAGATGCTGCCATAGACGATGCGCGGATTGACCTTGCGGCAGGCCTCGTAATCGACGCCGAGCCGCGTCTTCACGTCGGAGCGGTAGTTCTCCAGCACCACATCCGCCGTCTCGACCAGCTTGAAGAAGATGGCCTTGCCCTCGGCCTCCTTCAGATTGAGGGTCAGGCTGCGCTTGTTGCGATGCAGATTCTGGAAATCGGAGCCATGCCGTTTTCCGATCAGCCCGCCGCCCGGCTCGTCATCCAGCGCGGCGGGCGGTTCGATCTTGATGACGTCGGCGCCCCAATCCGCCAGTTGCCGCGCCGTGGTCGGCCCGGCGCGATGCGCCGTCAGATCCAGCACCCGGAAACGCGACAATGGCAGGCGCGATGACGACATGTTTTCCTCCGACCCGGTCAGGCAGGACCAGATGCGACCACGCCGGCGCCCCTGGCCGCAAGCGCAGCCTGCGGCGACTTTCCGTTCAGCGGAATTGCGCGGCGGCCTCGCGCGGCGCGGGCAGGCTGGTGGCAACCCGGGAAAGCTGCGCGGCGCGTTCCGTCAGCAGCCGGGCGAAGCGCGCCTCATCCCCCGCGCCGAAGCGCGCCTGCGGCAGGGTGATGCAGAGATCGGCGACGATCCGCCGCCGCGCGCCGAACACCGGCGCGGCCATGCCCACCGCACCCTCCGTCTGTTCCCCGCGCGTGATGGCGTAGCCACGCGTCCTGATCTTCGCCAGGCGCTCCGCCAGCACCGCGCGGTCGGGCGGCGAGCGGCCATTGACCGGCGACAATTCGCCGCGCGCCAGCACATCCGCCAGTTCCGCCGGGCTGAGCCAGGCCAGCATGCAAAGCCCCGTGGCACCCCAGAGCAGCGACCGGTTGCGGTGCATGTGGATGGCATAGGGCACGGGCTGCGCCGCCGGCGCCTTGTCGATGAACATCATGGTCAGCGTCTGCGGCAGCAGCATGCCGAGCATGCAGGTCTCCGCCGTCTCCCGCGCCACATCCTCCAGCACCGGCCGGGCCAGGCGCAGCACGCCGGTCTTGCGGGCGGCCAAAGCGCCGATGCGGCTGAACTCGGCGCTGACGCGGTAGCGGCGATGCGGCGCGCGCTCGATCATGCCGGCGGCGATCAACTGGTCCAGCAGCCGGTGCAGGGTGCTCGGCGCAAGACCCAGCTCGGCCGAGAGATCCTTGATGGAGACGCTTGCGCCGGCCTCCGCGAAGCTGCGCAGCAGGCCGACGACGCGGGCGACGACGCTGACAGCCGCACCGCCATCCTCCTGCGCCGGAACCGATCTCGCCATGCCGCCTCCACCGACCGATCCACCCGGCGCGCTTATTCCGCTGAGTGGAAGCCCGCGCAGTAGAGCGCGGCCCGACGCCGTCTTGCAATGGTAACGTCATTCGGACGAAGTGGGAGAGCAGTTCAATGGATGCATCGACAGCACCGCTGGCCGGGAAGGTCGCGATCGTGACGGGCGCCGCGCGGCGCAATGGCCGTGACACCGCCTATGCCCTGGCCGGCGCCGGCGCGGCCGTGGTGGTCAATACCCGCGCTTCCCGCGCCGAGGCCGAAGCCGTCGCCGCGGAAATCCGCGCGCGCGGCGGCAGGGCCATGGCGATGCTGGCCGATGTGACGTCGGAAGCCGAGGTCGCCGGCATGGTGGCGGAGACGGTGGCCGAATTCGGCGGGCTCGACATCCTGGTGAACAACGCCGCGGACCGCGCCATCGCGCCCTTCACCGAAATGGAACTGTCGGAGTGGCGACGCGTCACCGGCATCATCCTGGACGGCGCCTTCCTGTGCGCCCGCGCGGCACTGCCACACATGATCGCGGCAGGCGGCGGGCGGATCATCAACATGGGCGGCGTCACCGGCCATATCGGCGCGCATCAGCGCGCCCATGTCAGCACCGCCAAGGCGGGGCTGGTCGGGCTGACCAAGGCGCTGGCGGTGGAGTTCGGCGGCCACGGCATCACGGTGAACTGCGTCGTCCCCGGCAAGATCGGCGGCCCACGCAGCGCGTCCTCGGGCGAGGTGCCCGGCAGTGGCGGTGCCAAGGTGCTGACGGGTGGGGAGGGCGCGACGGAGGAGGTGGCGGCGATGATCCTGCATCTCTGCCTGCCGGTCAGCCGCTTCATCACCGGCCAGTCCATCCACATCAGCGGCGGTGTCTATCTGCCGTGATTTGAAGAGCGCGGCAGGCGCCGCGGCGGCCATTCGGCCGCTCGGACCGCTCGAAGATGACCGGTCCGCCTGCGTCTCAAGCACGCGGCAGGCGCCGCGGCGGCCATCCGGCCGCTCGGACCGCTCGAAGATGACCGGTCCGCCTGCGTCTCAAGCACGCGGCAGGCACCGCGGCGGCCATCCGGCCGCTCGGACCGGTCCACGGGACCGGTCCGCCCGGGCGGCGCCTCTTGCGCCACGCAAGACATAAAGATATGTTGATATGGCGTTGGTCCCGCGCGAGCGGGTGAAAAGGGAACGCCGTGCGGGGCCCAACACCCCAAGTCGGCGGCTGCCCCAGCAACTGTCAGCGGCGAGGTGCCGGCCTTCACGTCCCGCCATGCGGCGGGGCAAGCCACTGCGGGGGGCGACCCCCTCGGGAAGGCCAGGCCGGAACCTGTGACCCGCGAGCCAGGAGACCTGCCAGCGCCGCGGACCCGCGCAACCGGGCCGCGCCACCTTCTTGCTGCCGGGCTGTGCGGACCGGGAGCCTGGAGACATTCGCGATGACCATCGCCGCCAATCTCGGCTATCCGCGCATCGGCCCGCGCCGGGAGCTGAAATCCGCCCTGGAATCCTTCTGGGCCGGCAAGACCACCGAGGCCGAGCTTCAATCGACCGCCGAGGCGCTGCGCGCCGGCAGCCGCGCCCTGCAGCAGGGCAGCGGCATCAACCACATCCCCAGCGCCGACTTCACCCTGTATGACCATGTGCTGGACACGGCCTGCGCCCTCGGCGTGATCCCCGAAGGCTATGGCTGGTCCGGCGAGGGGCCGGTCTCGCTCGCCACCTATTTCGCCCTGGCGCGTGGCGCCCGTGGCACCGCGGCGGAACAGGCGGCCGGCATCCGCCCCGGCGTCGTGGCGCTGGAAATGACCAAGTGGTTCGACACCAACTACCACTACCTGGTCCCCCGCCTGACCGCCGCCACCCGCTTCCAGCTCACCCGGAACCGCTGGGCGGACGCGGTGCGGGAAGGCCTTGCGCTCGGCCTGCGCAGCCGCCCGGTGCTGCTGGGCCCGGTTTCCTTCCTGCTGCTGGCCAAGGCGGAGGATGGGGTTCGGCCGCTGGAGCTTTTGCCGGCGCTGCTGCCCGTCTATGCCGAAATCCTGCGCGGCATCGCCGAGGCCGGCGCCAGCTGGGTGCAGATCGACGAGCCCTGCCTGGTCACCGACCTGCCCGCCGGCGCCGAAGCGGCCTATGCCACTGCCTATCGCGCTTTGGCCGAGGCCGCGCCGGGCCTCGACATCCTTCTCGCGACCTATTTCGGCGGGCTGCGGGAGAACCTGCCCTTCGTCGCGGCCCTGCCCGTCGCCGGCCTGCATCTCGATCTGGTGCGCGCCCCGGAACAGCTCGATGCCGCGCTGGCGGCGCTGCCGGCGGAGCGTTACCTGTCGCTCGGGCTGGTCGATGGCCGCAATGTCTGGCGCAGCGACCTGCGCCGTGCCCTCGGCCTCGCCCAGCGCGCCGCCGCCGCCGGGCGCGGCAGGCGGCTGATGGTCGGCCCCTCCTGCTCCCTGCTGCATGTGCCGCACAGCCTGAAGCTGGAGACGGCGCTGGACCCGGCGCTCGCCCGGCGGCTGGCCTTCGCCAATGAGAAGCTGGTGGAGATCACCACATTGGCGCGCGGGCTGGATGAGGGCGAGGGCGCCATCGCCGCCGCGCTCAAGGCCTCCGACGCCGCCATCTCCGAACGCCGCGCCGATGCGCGGGCGCAGGACCCGGCGGTGGCCGCGCGGATGGCGGCGGTGACGCCGGAGATGGCCCAGCGCCACAGCCCCTATCCGCGGCGCGCCACGGCGCAGCAGCAGCGCCTCGGCCTGCCGAAGCTGCCGGTGACCAGCATCGGTTCCTTCCCCCAGACCGCCGAGGTCCGCGCACTGCGCGCCAGCCTGGCCCGTGGCGAGACCACCCAGGCCGCGCATGACTCGGCGATGGAGCGGCTGACGGAGGAGACGGTGCGCTGGCAGGAGGAGATCGGCGTCGATGTCCCCGTCCATGGCGAGTTCGAGCGCAACGACATGGTGAAGTATTTCGGCGAACAGCTCGCCGGCTATGCCTTCACGAAACATGGCTGGGTGCAGAGCTATGGCAGCCGCTGCGTCGCGCCGCCGGTCATCTGGGGCGACGTCTCCCGCCCCAACCCCATGACGGTGCGCTGGTCCGCCTTCGCGCAGTCGCTGACGCAGCGGCCGATGAAGGGCATGCTGACCGGGCCGGTGACCATGCTGAACTGGTCCTTCGTCCGCGACGACCTGCCGCGCGAGACCGTCTGCCGCCAGATCGCCCTGGCGATCCGCGACGAGGTCGAGGACCTGGAGAAGGCGGGCATCGCCATCATCCAGATCGACGAGCCGGCGATCCGCGAAGGCCTGCCGCTGCGCCAGGCCGATCGCGCCGACTATCTGCGCTGGGCGGTGGAATGTTTTCGTCTGTCTGCCGCCGTGGTCGGGGACGCAACCCAGATCCACACGCATATGTGCTACAGCGAGTTCAACGACATCATCGCCGAGATCGCCGCGATGGATGCCGATGTGATCTCGATCGAGACCGCCCGCAGCGACATGGAACTGCTCGGCGCCTTCGAGGGCTTCGCCTATCCGAACGAGATCGGCCCGGGAGTCTGGGACATCCACAGCCCGCGCGTGCCCGATACGGCGGAGATGGTGGGGCTGCTGCGCCAGGCCGCCGGGCGCATCCCGGCCGAACGGCTCTGGGTGAACCCCGACTGCGGCTGCAAGACGCGTGGCTGGGCGGAGGTGCGGCCGGCCATGGCCAATCTGGTGGCCGCCGCCCGCATCCTGCGCGCCGAGCTGGTGTAGCCCCATGGCGCCCGCCCTCGCCTGACGCCATGCTGCGCGCGGCACAGGCGGGGGGGATTCGGACACATGGCGGGGCTGCAGGACGACCCGCGGCCCCGGCTCTGGACCTCCGGCTTCGCCGGCATGCTGGTGCTGACCCTGCTGGGCTTCGCCAACCTCGCCGCCTTCTACGGGCTGGAGCCCTGGCTGCGCGGCCGGGGCCTTGGCCCGGGACAGGCGGGCATCGCCATCGCCACCTTCACCTTGGTGGCGCTGGTGCTGATCCCGCCCTTGGCCGTCCGCACGCCGCCGGCCAGGGCCGGGCGCTGCATCGTCGCCGGCTTCGCGGTGACGCTGCTGGCGCTGCCGCTCTACATGGTGGTGCAGGGCTTCCCGCAGATCCTGGCGCTGCGGCTGCTGCACGGGTTCGGCTTCGTGCTGACCCTCGTCGGCATCGTCTCCGCCTTCGTCGCCATGGTGCCGGTGACCAGGGCCGGGGAGGCCTATGCGCTGTTCGGCGTGGCGGACCTGCTGCCCTTCGCCCTGCTGCCACCCCTGCTGGAGACGACGCTGCCGCATTTCGGCGGCGACGCGGCGGCGCAATATGCCGCCATGGCGCTGGTGCAGGCGCCGGCCCTGCTGCTGGCCATCTGGTTCGCGCGCCGCAGGCCCCCCGTGCCATTGCCCGGCGAGGCACCGCCGGTGGGGCGGGCGGTCGGCCCGGTGCTGCTGCTGCTGGCGGTGAACACGGCGGCCTTCCTGGCCCATGCCCTGCTGTTCAGCCTGCTGAAGCCGCGCGCGTTGGAACTGGGCGGCGGCGCCTTCATCGGCCTGTTCTTCGGCCTGCAGACCGCCGCCATCATGGCCTTGCGCCTGCTGGCCGGCGGGGCCTTCGACCGGGTGGACCAGCGGCGCCTGGCCGCCGCCGGGCTGGTGCTGGTGGCATTGGCCATGGCGCTGCTGGCGCTGCCACTGCCGGCGATCCTGCTGCTGCCGCTGGCCGTGCTGGTGGGGCTCGGCTTCGGCGCGGCGCTGCCGCTGCTGAACGCACTGATGCACCGCCATTCACCGGCAGCCCAGCGCAGCGGCAATCTGAACCTGATGATGATGACCCTGCAGCTCGGCTATCTGCTCGGCCCGCTGCTGGGCGGGCTGGTGGTCGGCATCACCGGCTATGCGGGGGCCTTCGGCATGGCGGCGCTGTGTCTTGCGCCCGCCGCCGCATTGCTGATGCGGCTGCCGAAGTAGTCACGCCTCCGCCAGCACCGCCTCCAGCGCCCCGGCAAAAGCCTCCATCGCCTCGTCGCTGCCGAAGGACACGCGCAGCCAGCCCGGATAGCGAAAGCTGGTCATGGCGCGCGCCATCACGCCGCGCGCCATCAGCCGCCGATGCACCACCGTATCCGCGACCGGCAGATGCAGCATGGCGAAATTGCCGATGGCGCCCACCATCGTCAGCCCCAGCCGCCCGGCCAGCGCCCCCAGCCGCGCCCGCGCCGCGCCGACATGGGCGCGCGTCGCCGCGATATGGTCCGCATCCCACACCGCGGCCCGCGCCGCTTCCAGCGCCAGCAGGTTCACGCTGTAGCTGATGCTGGTCTTGCGCACCGTCGCCGCCACCTCCGGCGCCGCCGCCATCCAGCCGATGCGCAGCCCCGCCAGGCCCCACATCTTGGAGAAGGTGCGGAACACCACCAGGTTCGGATGCCGCGCCATCAGTGCGAAGCTGTCGGGGAAATCCGGGTCCTCGGCGAATTCGGCATAGGCCTCGTCCGCCACCACGACGCAGCGCCCATCCACCGCATCCAGAAATCGCGCCAGCCGCGCATGGTCCCACCAGCTTCCGGTGGGATTGTTGGGATTGCACAGGAACAGCACGCGGGTCCGCGCATCGATCGCCCGCAGCAGCGCCGCATCGTCGAAGCCATCGTCGCGCAGCGGCACCAGCCGGGGCTCGATGCCGGAAAAACTCGCCAGCCATTCATAGACCGCGAAGGTGCGGTCGCCGGTGACGATATTGTCGCCCGGCTCGCAGAAAGCCTTGATGACGAAAGCGATCACCTCATTGGCGCCATTGCCGAGGATGACCTGCTCCGCATCCAGCCCGAAGCGCGCAGCCAGCGCCCGGCGCAGATGCCAGCCATCGCCCTGCGGGTACAATGCCGCGTCGCGCGGGTCCCAGCGCGCCAGGATCTCCCGGCAGGCGGCGGGCGGGCCGAGCGGGTTCTCGTTGTTGTTCAGCCGGTGCAGATGCGCGACGCCGAAGCGGCGCAGCAGCACGTCATCCGGCGGGCTGGGCACATAGGCCTCGAAGGCGCGGACATGCGCCGGCACCAGGCGGTCCAACGCGAAACCGCTCATGCCGTCGCGGCCAGCAGCAGCAGGTCGCCCGCCGCATCCGGGATCAGCGCGGCGGGTGCCAGGCCGGCGCGCAGCAGACCCTGCGCAAAGCCCGCATGCTCCGGCCGCCCGAGATCCAGCACGGCGCGGATCTGCGAAAAACCCTGGCCGCGGAACAGCGCGACGTTGGCTTCGGCCACCGCCGCCGCATCCGCCGCCGCCAGCAATGGCCGCAGCGTCACGCGGCCGGCGGCGCGGTCGGTTTCCGCCGCCATGGCGGCGCCGCTGGCGCGGGCGGGCGGTGGGGGCGCCTCGATATCCCGGCCGAGGCCCAGCCGGCGCACCACGGCGGTCACCCAGTCGCGCAGTTCCGGTGCCACCCAGGCGATGCCGCCCGGATCCTCCTCCAGCGCGCGGAACAGCACCGGATGGCCGCCCTGGGCATCCGGCAGATGTCCCACCACCTCGAAATCCGCGCGCTTCATGCCGGGTGCCGCCTCCAGCACCACCAGCCCCTGCAATGTGCCGCGCACCAGCCCTGCGAGCGCCGAGTCCAGCAGCGCCTCCACCAGGGCCTGCCGCGCCGCGCCCTCCGGCAGCAGCAGCGCCGGACCGGCCAGCGCCATCAGGCGGCGGCCGAAGGGCTGCCAGAACAGCCCGCCCACCGGGCGCCGCCGCGCATCCAGCGCCACCCGCGCGAAAAGATCGCCAGCCGCCCGCTGGTCCAACACCCTCGCCGCGGTGCGGAAGGCGGGGCCGCCCGCCCCGCTGGCCTCCGCCCAGTCCACCAGCAGCGCCAGCGTCGCATCATCCGGATCGACCGGCGTGCCCACCGGCATTCCCAGCCCGTCGGGCGGCGCCGGCACCGTGCGGGCGGGATAGGCCCGGGCCAGGTCGAAGCCGAGCCGCAGCCCGCCCCGCCCCGCCGGTTCCGTGGTCAGATGGTCCGCCAGCCGCGCCGCCAGATACAGCCCGACCCCCGCCGCATCCTCCACATCCCGGTCGCGCGACTGGTCGAGCCCGGCGAGGTCCAGCTCCGCCGAGGCGAAGACCACATCCAGCCGCAGCGCATGCCGCCGGTCGCGCAGCGCGAGGGTGACGGCCCCGGCGCTGTCCGGGCTGGCCGCCAGCACCTCCTCCGCGATCAGCGCCATTCGTTCGGCCAGGCGCGCCTCGATGCCGGTCGCGGCGGCGGTGCCACGGATGAATTCCGCACCGACCGCCGCGAAGCGCGCGCCGGGCGGAAGGCTCAGTCGCGGCGCGTCATCCTCGGTTGTCACCAGAAGTGGTCTCCATGCGCCCGCATCATGCCGGACACAGGAAATCGCGCAAATTCCCGATTCAGGTTGCAGATCAGGCATGGCAGGTGCATATAGGTCCGGTCAGCCTTGTTTGGTTCGGCCTGCTCTCCCTGCTCGATCGAGCGCCGAGCCTGGTGTCCGTTTCCCCTCAAAGACTGATCCGCTGTGCAATCTCGCGGAGCGGCCTTTTGTTACGAAGCGGATTTCGTCATGCCGACAGGCACCGTCAAGTGGTTCAACGCGACCAAGGGCTACGGCTTCATCCAGCCGGAAGACGGCTCCAAGGACGTGTTCCTGCACATCTCCGATGTGCAGCGTTCCGGCCTCCAGGAGCCGCGTGAGGGCGATCGCCTGGAGTACGACCTCCAGCAGGGCCAGCAGGGCAAGACCTCTGCCGGCAACCTGAAGCGCGCCTGATCCAGTCGGGGCGGGTTCGCCCGCCCCTGCTGACGGCCCGAAAGGGCCGAAATGGTGAAGGCGCCGGGTGACTGGCGGACTTCACCACGATCCATCGCCGCACATAAGCGGCGGCGATCCTTCGCGCGGCGCCCCGGCGCCCCGCCCAAGACCAGCATCCGCAGCACGGTGGCCAGGCCGCCGGAGACTGCCCAAAGGACACAGTGCACAACTCCTACGACCGCCTTTCGACCCCGCTCGCCCATGACAGCGGGTCCCTTCCTCCGGCACAGCCGGACGGCCAGACCCTTCAGACCCCGATGATGTCGAGCCTGACGCGCGACGAAATCCGTCGCATCGTCCTTGATCTGATCGGCTGAGGGTCCACTGGCGGGCCACAAGGCACGCCGCATTTTCCCGGCTCTCCGCTGCGTCCAGCGGAGCTGAAAATGCCTCAGGACGGCGCGGCGCGCGGGCTGCCGGCCATCCGGCCCATCAGGGCCAGACCCGACCCGCGAGGATCGCCGCATGCCGCCGCAGCATCGCTACAATGTGGGCCAGCGCATCGAATTCGCGCCGGGCCGCTTCGACGGCTCCGCCCCTTCCGGGGCCTATACCGTCGTGCGGCAATTGCCGAACGATGCGCATGACCGCGAATACCGGGTGAAGAATTCCCGCGACGGGCATGAGCGGATCATCCGCGAAAGCCAGATGCGCCAGGGCGCCAGTTCGGTCTTCGGCTGACGCGTGATGGCCGCAGGTGCGAAGGCACCGAAGGTCTGAATCACGCGCCATCAATCACCATCGGCGGCGGAGCGATCCGGCGCCGATCTTGTTTTTAGCGCCGCTTGAGCGCCGCCAGATCCCGCACCGCGCCCCGCGCGGCGCTGGTCGCCATTGCGGCATAGGCGCGCAGCGCGGTCGAGACCTGGCGCTTGCGCGGGCTCGCCGGCTGCCAGGCCGCCTCCCCCTTTGCTTCCATCGCCGCGCGCCGCGCGGCCATCACCGCATCGTCCACCATCAGGTTGATGCTGCGGCTGGGGATGTCGATCTCGATGATGTCGCCATCCTCCACCAGCCCGATCGGCCCGCCTTCCGCCGCTTCCGGGGACAGATGGCCGATCGACAGGCCGGAGGAGCCGCCGGAGAAGCGGCCATCGGTGACCAGGGCGCAGACCTTCCCGAGGCCCTTCGACTTCAGGTAGCTCGTCGGATACAGCATCTCCTGCATCCCCGGCCCGCCGCGCGGGCCCTCGTAGCGCACCACCACGACATCGCCGGCGACGACCTTGCCGCCCAGGATGCCATCCACCGCCGCGTCCTGGCTTTCGAACACCTTGGCCGGGCCGGTGAACTTCAGGATCGAGGCATCGACGCCCGCGGTCTTCACGATGCAGCCATCGACGGCGATATTGCCCGCCAGCACGGCGAGGCCGCCATCGGCGGAGAAGGCCGAGTCCTTGGCGCGGATCACGCCGCCGGCGCGGTCGGTGTCCAACTCCTCCCACCGCGCGGCCTGGCTGAAGGCCACCTGGGTCGGAATGCCGCCGGGCGCCGCCTTGAAGAATTCCAGCACGCTGTCATCGGCGGTCTGCTTCACATCCCATTGCTGCAGCGCCTCCGCCAGCGTCGGCGCATCGACGCGGCTGACGCTGGTATCGATCAGCCCGGCGCGGTCCAGCTCGCCGAGGATGCCCATGATGCCGCCGGCGCGATGCACATCCTCGACATGCACATTGGCGACGGAGGGCGCGACCTTGCACAGCACCGGCACGCGGCGGGACAGCCGGTCGATGTCGGTCATGGTGAAGTCGACGCCACCCTCATGCGCCGCGGCCAGCAGGTGCAGCACGGTGTTGGTGGAACCGCCCATGGCGATGTCCAGCGTCATCGCATTCTCGAAGGCCGTGCGGGTCGCGACATTGCGCGGCAGCACGCTGAAATCCTCGGTCTCGTAATGGCGGCGGGTGATCTCGACGATCCGCCGCCCGGCCTCCAGGAACAGCCGCTTGCGATCGGCATGGGTGGCGACCACCGTGCCATTGCCGGGCAGCGCCAGGCCCAGCGCCTCCGTCAGGCAGTTCATCGAATTGGCGGTGAACATGCCGGAGCAGGACCCGCAGGTCGGGCAGGCGGAGCGTTCGATGACCTCCACCTCCGCATCGGTCACGCTGGAATCGGCGGCGGCGATCATCGCATCGATCAGGTCGACGCTGCGCTTCTGGCCACGATGCACCACCTTGCCGGCCTCCATCGGCCCGCCGGAGACGAAGACGGTCGGGATGTTGAGGCGCATGGTCGCCATCAGCATGCCCGGCGTGATCTTGTCGCAGTTGGAGATGCAGACCATCGCATCGGCGCAATGGGCATTGACCATGTATTCGACGCTGTCGGCGATCAGGTCCCGCGACGGCAGGCTGTAGAGCATGCCGTCATGCCCCATGGCGATGCCGTCATCCACCGCGATGGTGTTGAATTCCTTGGCGACACCGCCCGCCGCCTCGATCTCCCGCGCCACCAGCTGGCCAAGGTCCTTGAGGTGGACATGGCCCGGGACGAACTGGGTAAAGCTGTTGACGACGGCGATGATGGGCTTGCCGAAATCGCCATCCTTCATGCCGGTGGCGCGCCAGAGGCCACGGGCGCCGGCCATGTTGCGGCCATGGGTGGTGGTGCGGCTGCGATAATGGGGCATGGCTCGGCGGTCCTGGCTTGCGGTTCCTCGCCGGGCGCCGCTTCGATCACGCCGCGACCCGGCCGGGCGTTCTAGCCGCTTCGTGATCCAGGGGCCAGATGCAGCCCGGCGGCGGCGGCCTGATGGGCAAAGGCCCGGGCGCCCCGCAGCGCGGCGGGCAGTTCCCCCGGCGCCAGCCATTCCGCCAGGCCGCCCAGGGCGGACAGCGCATCGCCGCGTTGCAAGGCCGCCAGCAGGTCCAGCAGCAGCGCCTCGTCGCGCCCCAGCTCCGCCCCGGCACAGCCGCGCACATCCAGCACCCGTCCGGAATCGCGGGTCAGCACCGACATCAGCAATCCGAAGCCGAGCGCGCCCGACGGCCGGAATCCCGCGCAGGCCAGCATCGCCTGCCAGTCCGGATGGCGCCGCGCCGGCGCGCGATGCGCCGCCATCCAGGCGCGCAGCACCGCCAGCACGCGCAACTCCGCCGGCGCCAGCGCCCGCACCGGATACAGTCCCTGGGGGCGCATTCCATCGGGCATCGCCGCTTCTCCTCGGCGCGCAGCTATGCCGCAGGGTGGCCGCGCGGGGAAGTGTGATTGCGAGTCATTCTCACATATGCGAAGGAGGGTCCGGATAGAGGGACCTGCCAATGGCCATCGCGTTGCCGTCCGCCTTGCCCCGCCGCCGCCGCGCCGGCTGGGGCCTTCTGCTGCTGGCGCTCAGCCTGGGCTTCGCCGCGCCGGTCGCGGCGCAGCCGGCGCTGCCGCTGGAGCTGAATCGGCTGGAGCCGGTGACCGCGCCGGCCGAAGGCTGCCGAATCTGGATGATGCTGTCCAACGACGCGCCGGAGGCCGCCGCTATCGCCGCGCTGCGGCTGGACCTGGTGGTGTTCGGCGCGGATGGGCAGATCGCGCGCCGGGCGGCGGTGGAACTCGCCCCGATCGGCGCCGGCCGCACCGCGGTGCGGCTGTTCGACCTGGCCGGCCTGCCCTGCGACCGCATCAGCCGCCTGCTGGTGAACGAGGTGCTGGCCTGCCGCATCGGCGGCGCGGAGGTGGCGGATTGCGCCGACCGCATCCGCCCCTCCTCCCGCGCCGGCATCCGCTTCGGGCTTTAAGGACCTTACCGCCATGGAAACCGCGCACGATCTTTCGCCGCTCGGCCTTTTCCTCGCCGCCGACTGGGTGGTGCGGTCGGTGATGCTGATGCTGGTGCTCGCCTCCATCGGCGTCTGGGCCATGGCGCTGGACCGCGCGCTGCGTTTCCGCCGGCTGGCGCAGGATGCGCGCGCCCTGCGCCGCTTCGCCGAGGATGGCTCCCCCCCCGCCCGTGACAATGCCTGGGCCGAGGTGCTGGTCGCCGCCGAACAGGCGGCGCGGGAGGTGATGGGCGAATCGCCCGCCGACCGCCGCCACTACATCGCCAGCGCCGCCCGCCTCGCCGTGACGGAGCGCACCGCCCGCGCCAAGGCCGGCCTGCCGGTGCTGGCCAGCATCGCCTCCACCGCGCCCTTCATCGGCCTGTTCGGCACGGTCTGGGGCATCATGAACGCCTTCACCGCCATCGCCCGCAGCGGCAATACCAGCCTTTCCGCGGTCGCCCCGGGCATCGCGGAGGCGCTGTTCGCCACCGCCCTCGGCCTGGTCGCCGCGATTCCGGCGGCGCTCGCCTATAACCGCCTCTCGGCCATGCTGGGCGAGGCGCGCGGCGCCGCGACCGGGGCCGGGGAAAGGCTGGCCCGGCGCCTCGGCCTGGCCGGCGCCAGCCGCACCCGGCTGGCCGCCGAGTAATGGCCTTCAACCTGGATGACAGTGACGGGGAGGAGGACGGCATGCTGTCCGAGATCAACGTCACCCCCTTCGTCGACGTCATGCTGGTGCTGCTGATCGTCTTCATGGTGGCGGCGCCGATGATGATCTCCGGCGTGCCGGTGGACCTGCCCCGCGCCGCCCAGGCGCCCGTCGCGCAGGTGTCGGAGCCCCTGGTGGTGACGCTGGACCGCGAGGGCCGGGTCTTCATCGAGGAGCGGCAGACCGACCCGGCGACGCTGGTCGCCACCCTCCAGCCCCTGGCCGCCGAGGCGCCGGACCGCCCGGTATTCCTGCGCGCCGATCGCGGCCAGGCCTATGGCGAGGTGATGCGCGTGCTCGCCGCCTTGGCCGCCGCCGGCTTCGGCCGCGCCTCCCTGATCGGCGAGGCCGCGCCCTGATTGCGATGCGTGACCCCCGCCATGTTCATCCCGGCGCCTGGGCTGTGGCGCTGGCGCTGCATCTCGGCCTCGCCGCGGTGATGATGCGCCCTGCCGCGCCGCCGATGCTGGCGGGCGGTGGCGGCGGCATGATGGTCGGGATTTCCGGCGGTCTTGCGGGTGGTGGCGGCGGCCCGATTTCCGCCGCGCAGCCCGACGACCTCACCGCCACCGAGGCGACGCCGCTGGAAGCCGCCGCTGCCACCCCCGATGCGCTGGCCGCGCCGCTGCCGCCGGACAGCCAGGCCGTGCCGCCCGCGCCCCTGGCCGCCGCGCCGCCGGATACGCTGGCGCCGCCACCGCCACCTTTGGCCAATGCCGTCCCGCCGCCACCGGTCTCGCCGCCACCACCCCAGGCCGCGCCGACCCCGCCACCCCCCGCGCTGACGCAGCAGCGCCCGCCGGAGCTTCTGGCCGCGGCACCGCCCCCGCCGCGCGCCTTGCCGCGCGCGGCAGCGGATCTGCCGCCGCCGGCCGCCGCCGAGCCGCCGCCCCTGGCCGCGCTGGCCCCGCCGGAGGCCTTGCAGCCGGTGCCGGATGCCGCGCTGGCGGCGCCACCCCCGCCGGCTGCCGTGACCGCGACAGCGCCGGAGCCCATCACCGCGCCGCCACCGCCCCCAATGCAGACGGCCGAGCCACCGCCGCCGGAACCCCCAGCACAGCTCGCCACCCTGCCGCCCCCGCCCCCGCCGCCCCCTGTACAGGCCAGCGAACCGCCGCCGGAGCAGGTGGCCGAGGCGATTCCCATGCCGCCGCCACAGGCGCCGCCGCCGCCGGAGCCGGTGCAGGTCGCGCGTCCGGCGCCGCGCCCCACGCCCCGCCCGGCCCCGCGTCCGGCCCCCTCCCCCGCGCCTGCCGCCGCCTCCCGCTCCGCCGCCGTGGCGCAGAACGGGCCAGGTCCTGGCGCGGCACAGCCGGGCCCCGGCAGCGGCGCCGGCCCCGCGACGGCGGCCGGCCCGGCCGCGGGCGGCGGTGGCCAGGGCGCGCCTTCGGCGATGCCGGGCGAGGCCTCCGGCGCGCGGCAATTGCCGCCGGCCTATGCCGCCGCGCTGGTCCGCATCCTGCAACGCAACCTGCGCTACCCGCCCAGCGCGCGGGAACAGGGCATCGTGGGCACCGCGACGCTGCGCTTCGTCATCGCCCGCGATGGCTCGGTGCAGGCGGTGCAGATGGTGCGCGGCACCGGCTCGGCGCTGCTGGACCAGGAAGCGATGGCGCTGCTGCGCCGCGTCTCCCCCCTGCCCCGCCTGCCGGCGGATTTCCCGGATGCCCAGGCCATCGTGCTGGCACCGATCGGCTTTTCGATAAGGTAGGGGTTCACGGCAGCCCCGGCGCCTCCGTCCCCGCACCGGGTCGCCGCGCCATGGCGAAGGCGCTGGCCAGGGCCTCCCGCAGCACCACCACCTCATGCCCGATGCAGATGCCGCGGAAGCCGGCGGCCAGCGCCGCGGCGGCCTGGGCGCCGTCGCCGGCCACCCATCCCAAGGGTTTGCCCGCCGCCTGGGCCGCCTGGCGCAGCGCCTCGGCCGAGGTGCGGTAGCGCGGATCGCCGAAGGCACCCGGGATGCCGAGGCTGTCCGACAGGTCGAAATGGCCGAGCCAGAGCATGTCGAGCCCCGACACCGCCGCGATCTCCGCCGCCTGCGCCACGCCGGCCGCGCTCTCGACCAGGGCGATGGTCAGCACCGCCTCATTCGCCGCCGCCATCTTCGCCGCCGGGTCGCCGCCGCCATAGCCGTCATGCGCCAGCGAGAAGGCCAGGCCGCGCCGCCCCTGCGGCCGGTAGCGGCAGGCGGCCACCAGCTCCCGCGCCTGTGCCGCGCTTTCGACCAGCGGCATCATGATGCCGAGCGCGCCCGCATCCAGCAGCGGCGGCGCCAAGGCGGGCTGCGCCGCCGGCAGGCGGACCATGGGCACGATGCCGGCGGCGCGGGCATAGGCGCATTGGGCCTTCACCCCCTCGATCCCCAGACCCGAATGCTCCATGTCCAGCAGCACGAATTCGGCGCCGGCGGCGGCCAGGGTCGGCGCCAGGCCGGGGGTGAAGAATTCGAAGGCCATGACGCCGAAGGCCGCCTCGCCTTGCAGCAGCTTGCGGCGCACCGGGTTCTGCACGGGTGTCATGGAGCCCTCCCTCTTTGCCGCCACTCCCGCATGACGCCAGCCAAAAATCCATCCCGGCAGCGTGATCGCAAAAGGCTTGCCAGGCGGTGCCGGCCTCGTTAAAAATAAACCTTATGGTTAACCATATGATGCACAGCGCCCCGCCGGACCTCGACCGGGTCTTCGCCGCCCTCTCCGACCCCACCCGCCGCGCCCTGATCGAGCGGCTGGATGCGGAGGAGGAGCTGTCGGTCAGCGAATTGGCTGCCCCCCTGGCCATGTCGCTGCCGGCGGTGATGAAGCACCTGGATGTGCTGGAGAGGGCTGGCCTGATCGCCCGCCAGAAGGTCGGCCGCCGCGTCGGCTGCCGGCTGACCGCAGGCCCGATGGAGGATGCGATGGGATGGCTCGCCCGCTACCAGCGCTTCTGGACCGAGAGCCTCGACCGGCTGGCCGCGGCGCTGGAGGGCAAGGCATGAATGTCACCGTCCCCAGCCTGACCCTGGTCCGCCGCATCAAGGCGCCGCCCGCCCGCGTCTTCGCCGCCTGGACCGAGGCGGAGATGCTGGCCCGCTGGTTCGGCCCGCATCATACCAGCGTGGAATCGGCCGAGATCGACCCGCGCGTCGACGGCCGTTTCCGCATCCGCCTGCGCGAGGAGAATGGCGAGCGCCACGAGATCGGCGGCCGCTACCTGGCGATCGAGCCGGAGCGCGAAATCGCCTTCACCTGGGCCTGGGCCAGCACGCCGGAACGCGAGAGCCGCGTGACCGTGCGCTTCCGGCCGCTGGAGGACGGCACCGAGATCACCCTGACCCACGACCGCTTCGCCGATTCCGACACCGCCACCCGCCACCGCCGCGGCTGGACCGAATCGATGGAACGGCTGCTTGCGATGTTTGAGTGACGCCATGAACGGACTGCCGACTTTCCAACCTGCGGCCGGCACTTCGCCGGCCGAGCGGCCGGACGGCCGCCGCCGCCAGTGCGGCGAAGCCAAGCGGCCGGAGGCCGCGCCCGGCGTCTGAGGGAAAGAAAATGCGGCCGGCACTTTTCGCCGGCCGAGCGGCCGAACGGCCGCCGCCGCCAGTGCGGCGAAGCCAAGCGCGCGGAGCGCGCGCCCGGCGTCTGAGGGTATGAAAAGGGAAAACAAATCCATGATGGACGACAAGCCCACCGAACAGCATCGCTGGCTGCAACGCCTGCTCGGCGAATGGACCTGCGAATCCGAATGCGTGATGGCCCCCGGCCAGGCGCCCATCACCATGCGCGGGCGCGAAAGGGTCCGCGCGCTCGGCGACTTCTGGGTGATCGGCGAGGGTGAGAGCGAGATGCCCGGCGGCGGCTCCGGCCAGACCATCATCACCCTCGGCTACGACGTGGCCAAGGGGCGCTTCACCGGCAGCTTCATCGGCTCGATGATGACCATGATGTGGCTCTATGACGGGGCGCTGGATGCCGGCGGCCAGGTGCTGGTGCTGGACAGCCACGGGCCGGATCACGGCACGCCCGGCCGCGTCGCGCTTTACCAGGACAGTGTCGAGATGCAGGGGCCGGACAGCCGCACCCTGTCCTCCCGCATGCAGGGCGCCGATGGGCAGTGGCATCATGTGATGACCGCGCGCTACCGGCGGGTGGGCTGAGCCATGGCGCAGCGCATCCTGCTGCTGGTCGGCACCAAGAAGGGTGCCTTCCTGCTCGAATCCGACGCGGCGCGCCAGAATTGGACGCTGCGCGGCCCCTTCTGCGACACCTGGCCGATCAACCATGTGATCGCGGACCCCGCCAGCGGCCGCATCTTCGCCGGCGGCGGCAATGAATGGTTCGGGCCGGCCGTCTGGACCTCCGACGATCTTGGCGGAAGCTGGAGCCATTCCAGCGCCGGCCTCGCCTATGAGGCCGGGGAGACGCCGATCAAGTCGGTCTGGAGCCTGGCCCTGGCGCATGGCGTGCTGCATGCGGGGGTGGAGCCGGCCGGGCTGTTCCGCAGCGCCGATGGCGGCCAGACCTTCGAGCATGTGCGCGGCTTGCGCGACCACCCCTCCCGCGCCGAATGGCAACCGGGCGGTGGCGGGCTGATCCTGCACGGGCTGCTGCCGCATCCCGCCGATCCGGACCAGCTCTGGGTGGCGATCTCCGCCGGCGGCATTTTTCACACCGCGGATGGCGGGGCGAGCTGGGCGCCGCGCAACCGCGGCACGCGGCAGGATTATGCGCCGGAGGACCAGCGCTACCCCGAGCACGGCCAATGCGTGCATTGCCTGGTGATGGCGCCCGGCCAGCCGGAGCTGCTGTACCAGCAGAACCATTGCGGCATGTACCGCAGCGAGAATGGCGGCCAGAGCTGGACCAGCATCGAGGCCGGCCTTCCCTCCACCTTCGGCTTCCCCGCCGCGGCGCATCCGCGCGACCCCGGCACGCTGTACCTGCTGCCGCTGAATGGCGACCAGGCCGGGCGCTTCGTGCCCGATGCCCAGGCCGCCGTCTGGCGCACGCGCGACGGTGGCCAGACCTGGCAGGCCCTTCGGGAAGGCCTGCCGCAGCAGAACGCCTTCTTCGGCGTGCTGCGCCAGGCCATGGCGACCGACAGGCTGGACCGCGCCGGCATCTATTTCGGCACCAGCGGCGGGGAGCTCTATGCCAGCGCGGATGAGGGCGAGCGTTTTCGGTGCATCGCCCGCCACCTGCCGACCATCAGCTCGGTCGAGACGCTGGTGCTGGATGGCTGAGGTGCAGGTGGAACTGCCGGCCTCCCTGGCGCGGCTGTTCCCCGGGGCGCCAAGGCGGTTGGAGGTGGAGGCCGCCTCCGTCGCCCAGGCGGTGCTGGCGCTGGACCGGCGCTGGCCCGGGATGCGCGACCGGATCTGCGATTCCACACCCGCGATCCGCCGCCACCTGCGCATCTTCGTGGATGGCGAGGTGGCGGGCCTCGCCACCCCGCTGCGCCCGGGGGCGGAGGTGTTGGTGATGACGGCGATCAGCGGCGGCTGAGGATTTTTTCAGGCCCCCAGGCGCCGGCCGCAGGTTTTCCTTTGCGGGCGCTGTTCTCAGAACTGGGCGGTGACCGCGAAGACGCCGACCATCAGCACGGCGATGCCAGCCAGCCGCGGCACCGCCCCGCTGGCCAGCGCCGGCACACGCCGGGCCAGCAGCGCGACGCCGGCCACCAGCGCGCCCTGCACCAGGCCGAGGCCGAGCAGATAGGCCAGCACGGGCGAGGCCTCCGCGCCGATCACCGCCTCCGCATAGGCCTGCCCATGCGCCAGCCCGGCCACCGCCAGCAACGCCATCCAGCCGCCCACCGGCAGGCTGGCACGGGACAGCAGCAGCGCACCGACGGCCAGCACGCTGGCAGCCACGATCCACTCCGCCGCCGGCAGCGCCAGCCCCATCCAGCCCGTCGCCACGCCGATGAGGGAGGCGAGGACGAACAGCAGCGGCCGCGCCAGGCCCAAGCCCGCCAGCCCGGCCACCAGCCCCACGGCCAGCAGGAAGGCCAGATGGTCCGGCCCGATCACCGGATGGCCGATGCCGGAGGCCAGACCCTCCCACAGCGTCGCGGGCACGGCGCCGCCCATCGGGTGATGCGCGAGCGCCGGGCCGGCGGACAGCAGCAGACCGATGGTTGCGGCAAGGCGGCGATAGGCGGCGGGCATGCGGCGTCTCCGGCAGATGTTCATCCCAGGATGCGGCAGCCGGGCGCCGACGCAAAGCCTCACGCAGGCGTCACCTTGCCGGCGCTACCACCGGCCCGGTTTGGCCACAATTCCGGCGTGTCATCGCATCATGGACATGCGCAAACACATCGCGGCGGTCCGCTTCGGCACCGGCCCGCGTCCCGAATCCCCCCTGCCGGACGACCCCATGGCCTGGCTCGATGCCCAGACCCGTGGTCCGGCCGTTGCGCTCGCCCCACCGCCCGGCCGTGACACGCCGGCAGCGCTGGAGGAGGGCTACCGCGCCTGGATCGCCCATGACGCGACTCCCCCGCCACCCGGCCAGATGAGCCCGGTGACGGCGCTGTTCCGCGCCGAGCAGCAGGCCTGGGTGCGTCACCTGCTGACCAGCGACGCCCCCTTCCACGACCGCCTGACCAATTTCTGGCTGAACCACTTCACGGTGGCGGAGCGCGGCGGCTTCGGCGTGACCACGGGCTTCCCGCTGTATCTGCGCGAAGCCCTGCGCCCGCATGTCACCGGCCGCTTCGCCGATATGCTGGTCGCCGTCTCCAAATCCCCGGCCATGCTGTTCTACCTGGACCAGACCGCCTCGGTCGGGCCGAACAGCAATTACGGCAAGCGCAGCGGCCGGGGCCTGAACGAGAACCTGGCGCGGGAAATCCTCGAACTGCACAGCGTCTCGCCGGCCGGTGGCTATAGCCAGGCGGATGTCACGGAATTCGCCCGGATCATGACCGGTTGGGGGGTGGAGCGCCTGCGCGCCCCCTTCGACACCATCTTCCGCCCCGGCAATCATGAGCCGGGGGAAAAGACCCTGCTCGGCAAGCGCTATGCCGAGGGGAAGGAGTCCTACGAGGCGGCGCTTCGCGACCTCGGCACGCATCCGGCCACCTACCGTTTCCTCGCCACGCGCCTGGTCCGGCATTTCGTGGCGGATGCGCCGCCGCCCGCGGCGGTGGCGCGGATCGAGGGCGTGCTGCGGGACACGCAGGGCGACCTCGGCGCCGCCGCCCGTGCCCTGCTGCGCCTTCCGGAAGCCTGGGGGCCGCCGCTGAGCAAGCTGCGCGCGCCGCTGGACTACATGCTGGCGCTGCATCGCGCTGCCGGCGGCACCGATCCCGGCCCGGTGCTGGGCGCGATGAACGCGCTCGGCCAGCCGCTGTGGAATGCGCCCCAGCCGAATGGATGGTCGGATGTGGCGGCCGGCTGGGCCTCGCCGGAACCGATGATGCAGCGGCTCGACCTCGCCTATGAAACCGCCGGCCGCTTCGCCAGGCTCGATCCCCGCCGGGTGCTGGAGGTGGCGCTGGGACCGCTGGCGCGGGAGGAAACCCGCACCGCCGTCAGCCGCGCCGGCAGCGCGCGGGACGGCCTGACCCTCGTCTTCGCCAGCCCGGAGATGCAACGCCGATGATCCGGACCCATCTGCCCCGCCCCCATCTTCCAGGCCTGGGCCGCCGGGGCTTCCTGCTCGGCCTGACGGCGCTGGCCACGGCAGGACAGGCGCGGCTGGCCATGGCCGACACCCCTGGCCAGCTCGCCGATCGTCGCCTGGTCGTCATCCTGCTGCGCGGCGCCATGGATGGGCTGCATGCGCTGGTGCCCTATGGCGACCCGGACTACGCCGGGCTGCGCGGCGCCCTGGCCATGCCGGAGCCGGGGCAGGAGGGTGGCGCGCTCGAACTCGGCGGGATGTTCGGCCTGCATCCGAAGCTCACCGCCCTGCACGGCCTGTATCGCGAGGGGCAGCTGCTGCCCGTGCATGCCATCGCCGGCCCCTATCGCACCCGCAGCCATTTCGACGGCCAGGACCTGATGGAGGGCGGCGGGCTGCAGCGGCTGGATTCCGGCTGGCTGAACCGGGCACTGCGCCACATGCCCGAAGCCGCCGGCCAGCCGGCCCGCACCGGCCTCGCCCTTGGCCTCGACCTGCCGCTGCTGATGCGGGGCGAGGCGCCGGTCGGCATGTGGGCACCGCCGCGCGCGACCCGGCCGGAGCCGGACCTCTATGCCCGGCTGGCGGAGCTGCTGCATGCGGATGAGACGATCGGCCCGGCGGTGATGGAGGGCATGCGCGGCCGTGGCTATGCCACGGGCGCGCTCGCGGCCGGTGCGCCGCTGACCAATCTCGGCGGCTTCGTCCGGCTGGCGACCGCCGCGGGGCGGATGCTGGCGCGGCCAGACGGGCCGCGCGTGGCGGCCCTGGAGGTCGGCGGCTGGGACACCCATGCGGGTCAGGCCCAGCGCATGGAACCGGTGCTGACCCAGCTCGACCGGGGGATCGCGGCCCTGCGGGGACAGCTGGGGGAGGCCTGGTCGAAGACGGCGGTGCTCGCCATCACCGAATTCGGCCGCACCGCCCGGGTGAATGGCAATCTGGGCACCGACCACGGCACCGGCGGTGCCGCCTTCCTGGCCGGCGGCGCGGTGCGCGGCGGCAGGGTGCTGGCGAACTGGCCCGGGCTGAAGCGGGATTCGCTGTTCGAGAATCGCGACCTGCAACCGACCCGCGACCTGCGGGCACTGGCCAAGGCGCTGCTGCGGGAACATCTGCGCCTGCCCCAGGCGGCGGTGGACGCCGCCTTCCCCGACAGCCGCGACATTGCGGCAGAGGCCGGGCTGCTGCGGGCCTGACGTGGATCAGGCCGGGCTCGCGCCCGGCCTGCGCGCGATGAGGGTCAGCGCGGGGCGCCGCCGCCACCCGCATTGGGCTGCGGCATCGCATCGCTGCCGGTCGGGGCGTCGCCCGCCGGCGGCAAGGCGGGCGCGGTGCCGCCGATCGGCGCATGGCCGCTGGCACCTGGGACGCTGCGCCCCGCATTGCCGGTCACGCCGGTGGTGCCGGAATCGGCCGGCGTGGTGCCGCCCGACTGGCCGGTGCGCGTTTCGGTCGGGGCCGAAGCATTGTCGCTGTCGTCGCAGGCGGCGACGCCCAGGGACAGGGCGACCGCCAGGGCGGGCAGCAGCGATGCGATCCTCATCTCGTTTCCTCCTTATCTCAACACAGGCTTCGGTCTATCGCAGGGTGCGCGTGCCATCGCCCCAGCCGCCGGTGCGGCCATACTCCGCGAGGCGGTCGGCGTCGTAGCGCGGCAGTCGCTCCAACTCCTCGCGCGTCAGGTTCATGCGGACGCGGTCATCCTCGCCGCCCAGCGTGAGCTGCTCCATCGGCACCACGGCGCGGCGCGTGCCGAGGCCGAAGAAGCCGCCCCATTCGATCACGGCGGCGCGGACCTGGCCCTGGCCGTCGATCAGCAGGTTCTCGATCTCGCCCACGTCGCGGCCCTCGCTGCCGAGGACGTTGGTACCGACGATGTTGGAGACGCGGCTCATCTCCACACCCGCGCCGGGGCTCCGCGCCGCCGCCGTCTGCGGCTGGCCGCCGCCCGACTGCGCCGGGGCCGGCGCGGCGCTGGCGCCGGTGTTGCTGTCAGGTGTGTTGCCCTGCGCCGTGGCCGGCACCGCGGCCAGAAGCTGGTCGATGGCGCGGCGGGCCTGCTGGGCCGGCACCTCGTCATTCTGCAAGGCCTGGCGCGCCTGCGTCACCTGCTGCCGGAGACCCTGCTGCGATGTGGTGGCATTCGGGCCGGCCTGCGCACCCGCCTGGGCGCGGCTCACTCGCTCAACGGCCTGGCGCGCCCGTTCCAGCGCCTGCGGAGAAACATCCTCGGAGGCATCGCCGATCTGCTGGCGGGCCACGCGCAATTCCTGCGCCGCCTGCTGCATCTCGCTGGAGGCTGCCTGGGGACGGGCCTCGCGCGGCTGGCCGGCCTGGGGCTGCGACGTCTGGCCCGGCTGTGCCATGGGGGATGGGTTCGCTGGCGTGGTCTGGCCATGGGCGCCACCGGCAAACAGCAGGGCCAGGGCGGCGATGGTGGCGGTGGTGGCCAGCAGGTTCGGGCGGTTCGTCCGGTTGGTCTGCATGGTCATCTTCCTTCTATGCATATGCGCGCCTGCCCCACCTTCCGTCAGGTGGCGCGCATCCTTCAGGGCGCCTGCAAGGGCAGGCGCCGAGGGGCCCGATGGCCCCCGGCGTCACGCCCACCGCTTGTTCCGGCGGGCGTGCTCAAAAATCAGCCGCGGTCGAGCGTGTCCCGCGCCTTGTCCTTGGCGCCGCCGACGGCATTCTGGACCTTGCCCTCGGCCTTGTCGGCCTTGCCCTCGGCCTGCAAGGCCTGGTCGCCGGTCACCTTGCCGGCGGCGTCCTTCACGGCGCCCTTGGCCTGCTTGCCGATACCTTCGATACGATCCTTGTCGGGCATGTCGTCATCTCCTGTGTTGTTGCCGTGTCGCCGGCGGATCAGGGCGCGGGTTCATGCGCCTGCTGCTGCAGCACGGTGCCGCGCCGGGCATCGAGCTGCAGCCGCCACCGGTGTTCGTTCTGCCGCGCCAGGGCGATCAGCCGATCACCCTCCCGCGTGATGCCGCCAACATCCGAATAGCCACGCTCCTCCAGCAGGTGGCGAACCTGGCCGGGGGTGAGCGGCGCCTCATCAGGCACCTCGCCGGTCCGTGCCACGACGCGCAGATCGGCGACGGGCTCGCCGAAGCGGCGTGCCGCGCCGATGCGGAGGATTTCACCCTCCTGCCGCACATCGGCGATGTCCGTGTAGCCGCGCGCGCCCAGCAATGTGGCGATCAGCGGTTCGTTCATCCGGCTCGCCTCGGTCGGCGGCGCCGGTGTGGCGGGGGATTGCGTGGCGGGGGCCTGCGCCAGGACGGGTGTGCCCAGCAGCAGCATCGTGCCCAGACAGGTGCCACTCACAATCTTCCGCATGACCGTCACCTCCCTGCCGTCTTGCCTGGCCGGAGGTAGAACAGCCGGGGAGCCGGACCGTTCGATCCTTTTCCGCATGGCCAAGGAGTTTCGGGCTTCAGTCCTCTTCGCCGGCCTCTTCGCCGGGCACCTCGGTCGGCTGGCCCAGCGTCTCCCGCACATAGAGCTTCTTCACCAGCACGAAGGTCACCACGGTGATCGGCGCGGCCAGCAGCACGCCGGGCAGGCCGAACAAAAGCCCCACCGCGACCACGGCGAACAGCAGCAGCGCCGGCGGCATGCTGACCATGCGCTTTTCCACCAGTGGCATGATCATGTTGGATTCGATCTGCTGGATGGCCAGGAACACCAGCGCCGTCCACAGCAGGGTGTCACCCCCCGCGGCGGCGGCCAGCAGCAGCGGCGGCACCGCCCCCACCACCGCGCCGATCAGCGGCACGAAGCCCACCAGCCCGGCAAACAGCCCGAGCGCCAGCGGCGACGGCAGGCCGAGCAGCCAGCTTCCCACGCCGGAGAGGATGCCGACGATCACCATGGAAATGAGCTGCGCGCCAAGCCAGAGGCGCAGCGCATCGCCGCTCGCCAGCAGCGCGTCATCCGCCAGCGGCTGCCGCGCGCGGGGCAGCAGCTTCACCAGGCCGCGGCGGTACAGCCCCGGACTGGCCGCCAGGAAATATCCGCCGACCACCATCACCACCAGGGCGGAGGCCGCATTGACCAGCATGCTGCCGGCCGTCGCCGCATGCCCGGCCAGCGTGCCCAGGGTGGAGCTGTCGAGCCCACCGGCCGCCTCGCCCTGGCCGCCACCGGGCAGCGGCACCACCCCTTCCAGCCGCTGACGGGCGGCCTCGAAGGCGGCCGGCAGCCGTTCCATGAGCTGGCCGATCTGCGCCGCGATCTCGCTGCCCACCAGCATGCCCACCAGCCCGAGCAGCGCCAGGATCAGCACCGCCACCAACGCCAGCGACAGGCCGCGCGACAGGCCCAGAAGCCGCTCCAGCGGCGCCGCTGCCGCCAGCAGCAGCGCCGCCACCACCACCCCGGCGAAGGTCAGCAGCAGCGCGTCCCGCACCTGCCAGAGCAGCAGCGCCATCGCCACGACCGCGGCCACGATCAGCACGCGGCGCAGGAAGGCCACCTCCCCCGCCTCGTCCGGCGCAATATCCCCAGGCTGTTCCGTCGACATCAAACCCCTCCCGCAAGCGCTCTCCAAAGCGGTGAGGCATCGGAAGGGTTGCATCACGACATGACGGCGGCGGCCGCTCCCCCGGCGTGAATTGCGCTTGCGGCCCGGCTAACAGGCCGGCAATCTTCACAATTCTGAAATAGAAGTGCCGCGGACTGTCCCATAGAAGGCAGCCGCCCGTTCATTTTTGGGGAGTGACTGCCATGCTGCGCCGCCTTTTCGCCACCGGAGCGTTGACCGCGCCGGCCTTCGCCCTTGGCCTGCTCGTCGCCCAGCCCACCCCCGCCGCCGCCCAGGATTGCCCGCGCGGCACGCTGGATGCGCGCTATTGCGACCGTGATGGCGACCTGGTCGCCGATGCGCCGACCAATGCGCGGGAACTGACCGACCCCTCGACCCTGATCTTCGCCTATACCCCTGTCGAGGACCCGGCCGTCTACCGCGCCGTCTGGCAGCCCTTCATGGACCATCTGGCGCGGGAGACCGGCAAGCGCGTGCAGTTCTTCGCGGTGCAGTCCAATGCCGCACAGATCGAGGCGATGCGCGCCGGCCGCCTGCATATCGCGGGCTTCAACACCGGATCGAACCCGCTGGCCGTCAACTGCGCCGGCTTCGTCCCGTTCGCGATGATGGCGAGCAACAACGGCGCCTTCGGCTATGAGATGGAGATCATCGTCCCGGCGTCGTCGAACGCGCAGCGGATCGAGGATCTGCGCGGCCGCACCATCGCCTTCACGGCGGAGACGTCGAATTCCGGCTTCAAGGCGCCCTCCGCCTTGCTGGCCAGCCAGTTCAACATGCGCGCCGGCCGCGACTTCACCGCAGCCTTCTCCGGCCGCCACGACAATTCCATCCTGGGCGTCGCCAACCGCGACTACGATGCCGCCGCCATCGCCAATTCGGTGCTGACCCGCATGGTGGCGCGCAACGTCGTCCGGATGGACCAGATCCGCAACATCTACCGCAGCGAGTCCTTCCCGACGACGGGCTACGGCCATGCGCACAACCTGAACCCGGCCTTGGCCGAGCGCATCCGCGGCGCCTTCTTCAACTTCAACTGGGACGGCACCGCGCTGCAGGCGGAATTCGCGAAGAGCGAGCCGCCGGCCGAGAAGTTCATCCCGATCACCTATCGCGAACACTGGAACGTGGTGCGGCAGATCGATACGGCGATGGAAGTCTCCTATACCTGCCGCTGAGACAAAGACTGCGACGCTGACAAGGGGATGATGATCCGGTGCTGCTGACCATCGAGGGGCTGACCAAGCGCTACCCGACCGGCGACCTCGCGCTCGACAAGGTCGATCTCGTGGTCCCGGCGGGCCAGGTGATGGCGCTGATCGGCCCCTCCGGCGCCGGCAAATCCACGCTGATCCGCTGCGTCAACCGGCTGGTGGAGCCAAGCGCCGGCCGGGTGATGCTGGATGGCATGGAACTCACCAGCCTCGGATCCGGCGCGCTGCGCCGGGCGCGACGGAAGATGGGCATGATCTTCCAGGAATACGCGCTGGTCGAACGCCTGACGGTGATGGAGAACGTGCTGTCGGGCCGGCTCGGCTATGTCGGCTTCTGGGCCTCCTGGTTCCGCCGCTTTCCCCGCAAGGATGTCGAGGAAGCTTTTCGGTTGTTGGACCGCGTGGGCTTGGCGCACATGGCCGACAAGCGCGCCGATGCGCTGTCCGGCGGCCAGCGCCAGCGCGTCGGCATCGTCCGCGCGCTGATGCAGGACCCCAAGCTGCTGCTGGTGGACGAACCCACCGCCAGCCTCGACCCGAAGACCAGCCGCCAGATCATGCGCCTGATCGTGGAGCTCTGCGGCGAGCGTGGGCTCGCCGCCATCATCAACATCCATGACGTGGCGCTGGCCCAGCAATTCGCGAAGCGCATCGTCGGCCTGCGCGCGGGCCGCATCGTCTTCGACGGCACCGCCGAGGCCCTCGGCGCCGACCAGCTCACCGCCATCTATGGCGAGGAGGACTGGTCGCAGACCATCCGCAAGGCCGATGAGGAGGAGGAGGAATCGGCCGAGGTGGTGGCATGAGCGCCAGCACCCTGCCCTCCGGCGAGGCCCGGGCCTTCGACCCGGTGGCCGCCGCGCGCGCCTGGCGCCCGCCGCCGCTGATCGAGACGCCCTGGCTGCGCTATGCCGTCTATCTCGGGGCGCTGGCCTATGCGCTGCTCGCCTTCACCACCGTCGAGGTCAACTGGACCCGCGCGGCGGAGGGGGTGGAGCGCGCGGCGCGCTTCCTCAGCGGCTTCTTCCCGCCCGATTTCGTCTCCAAGCGCCAGGATATCATGGAGGGGCTGCTGGAAAGCCTGACCATGACGGTGGTCTCCACCGGCATCGGCATCATCCTGTCCATCCCGGTGGCCCTGGGCGCCAGCCGCAACCTGGCGCCGCTGCCGGTCTACCTGTTCTGCCGCGGCATCATCGCCATCAGCCGCACCTTCCAGGAAATCATCATCGCCATCGTCTTCGTCGCCATGCTGGGCTTCGGCCCGCTGGCCGGCACGCTGACCCTGGCCTTCGCCACCATCGGCTTCATGGCCAAGCTGATCGCCGAGGATATCGAGGATATCCAGGCAAGCCAGGCGGAGGCGGTGCGCGCCACCGGATCCTCCTGGTTCCAGCTTCTGGCCTGGGGCATCCTGCCGCAGGTTCGGCCGCGGCTGATCGGGCTTTCGGCCTATCGCCTCGACATCAACTTCCGGGAAAGCGCGGTGCTCGGCCTGGTCGGCGCGGGCGGCATCGGCGACACGCTGAACACCGCCTTCGACCGCTATGAATTCGACACCGCGGCGGCCGTGCTGCTCATCATCATCGCCATCGTGCTGGCCTGCGAATATGCCAGCGGCTTCATCCGCCGGAAGGTGCAGTAATGGCCATCCTGACCCGCGCGGACGGTGTGCCGGAATGGCGCCGCCGCACGCCGCGCGCCGACCTTCTGGTCTGGGCCGGCTGGTTCGGCGCGGTGGCGCTGACGCTGCTGTGCTTCCAGTTCATCTCCGACCGCACCATCTGGGCCTTCGTCTGGGATGCGCCGACGCAGGGCGCCGACCTGATCGCCCGCATGTTTCCGCCGCGCTGGTCCTATGCCAGCCAGCTCTGGAAGCCGCTGCTCGACACCATCAACATGGCGACCATCGGCACGGCCCTGGCCATCGTCATCGGCGTGCCGCTGGCCTTCCTGGCCGCGCACAACACCACGCCGAGCCGTGCCTTCGTGCGGCCGGCGGTGCTGTTCATCATCGTCGCCAGCCGGTCCATCAATTCGCTGATCTGGGCGCTGATCCTGGTCATCATCCTCGGCCCCGGCCTGCTGGCCGGCATCCTCTCCATCGCACTGCGCAGCGTCGGCTTCATCGCCAAGCTGCTCTATGAGGCGATCGAGGAAATCGACCCGACGCAGGTGGAGGCGGTGACCGCCACTGGCGCCTCGCGGCCGCAGGTGCTGGGCTGGTCCATCGTGCCGCAGATCATGCCCGCCTTCGCCGGCATCAGCGTCTTCCGCTGGGACATCAACATCCGCGAGGCGACGGTGCTCGGCCTGGTCGGCGCGGGCGGCATCGGCATGCAGATGCAGGCCAGCATCAACGTGCTGGCCTGGCCGCAGGTGACGATGATCTTCATCCTGATCCTCGGCACCGTGCTGGTCAGCGAATGGCTTTCGGCACGGGTGCGGCACGCGGTGATCTGAGGAGATCAGCCCGTCGCAGCCGCGCCGGGGTCCTCGAACTTCGCCAGCCTGACTGCCGTATGCCCGCGCATCGCCCGCGGGCTCGGCATCACCAGCAGGCAGGAATCGTGCGGCGTGCGCACCTCCACCTCCCCATCCAGGGCGATCAGCGTGTTCCGGCGCGGCACCACCTCGCCACCGCGGAATTCGCGCAGGAAGGTGAAGCCGCCGGTCGTGGCGGTCACGGTGCGGGTCACCCGCGCCAGCCGGCCGGCGGGCAGCGCCTTCTCCGGCGGCAGGGCCGCGCCGTCCTCCGCCATGTCCAGGTGACGCAGCAGGCGGGCGGCGGCCTGTTCCATCAGGGCCAGGGTCTCCGGCTGCCAATGCGGCCCGGCTTCCAGCAGCAAGGCGCGCGCCCCCTGCTTGAATCGGGCATGGTCGATCAGGCGCATCCCCGCCGCATGGCCGTCATCCGCCACCACCAGCGGCGGCGCCCCCAGCGCCTGGCCCAGTGCGCGCGCCGCCGCGCCGGGGCCGGACAGGAACAGCGGGTCGGAGGGCCAGAGCATCGAATGCAGGTCGAGCAGCACATCCGCCTGCGCCACCACCGGCAGCAGCGCCCGCGCCCGATCCAGTTCCACCGACCGACGCGGCCCGCCCAGCAGTTCCGGCGCCCAGAGGCGGTTCATATCCTCCTCGATGAAGCGGCTCGCCGTGGGGTCCGCCGAGTCGAAGCGGTCCAACGCCGCCAGATTGGCGAAGACCAGGGTCAGCGTGCCGCGCCGCGGCCGCACCCCGTCCCGCAGCCAGCGTTGCAGCAGCAGCGCGCCGGCGATCTCATTGCCATGCACGGCGGCGGAGATCAGCAGGCTCGGCCCCGGCAACGGCCCCACGAAGCGCCACACCCCCGGCAGGCCGGTATTGCCCGCCCGCCAGCGCGCCAGGGCCGGCAGCGGCAGCCGCACCTCCAGCGAGGGCAGGCCGAGATCGGCCATATGGGTCACGCCGCCATCCTGTCGCTGAGCCGGTCGAGGAAGGCGCAGCAGGCCGCCAGTTCGGATAAGGCGATCCATTCCTCCGGCTGATGCGCCTGCGCCACGTCGCCTGGGCCGCAGACCAGCGTGGCGATGCCGGCATTCTGGAAGACGCCGGCCTCCGTCGCGAAGGGCATCCGCGCCGCCGGCCCCACCGCGCCGCAATCCACCGCCAGGGCGAACAGCGGATGCCCGGGGTCGAGGCTGAGCGGCGGGGCGTGGCAGCGCCGGCGGATGTGGAACGCCGCCTCCGGCGCCCTGGCGCGCAGATCCGGCAGCAGCGTGTCGCGCGCGAAGGTTTCGAGCGCGTCGCGCACCGCCTCCGCCGAATCGCCGGGCACGGCGCGCACCTCGAAGACGAATTCCGCCAGGTCGGGCACGATGTTGAGGATGCTGCCGGCGCGGAAGGTGCCGGTATGGACGGTGGTATAGGGCGGCACGAAGCCCTCCGCCCGGCGCCCCTCCGTGGCAAAACGGCGGGCGGCGGATTTGAGAAAGACCACCGCCTCCGCCGCCGCCTCCAGCGCATTGGCGGTGCGATGGGCCTGGGAGGAATGGCCGGTCAGCCCGGTGACCTCCACCTCCCAGGAGGCATAGCCCTTATGGGCCACCACCGGCGCCATCAGGCTGGGCTCGCCGACGATGCACAGCGCCGGCGGCGGCCCGGCCTCACTGAGGCTGTCCACCAGCAGCGGCGCACCCGCAAAAGTGGTTTCCTCGTCGAAGGACAGGCAGAGGTGGATCGGCCGCGCCAGGGGCCTCGCCAGCAGGCCCGGCACGGCGGCCATGACGCAACTCCAAAAACCCTTCATGTCGACGGTGCCGCGCCCGGTCAGGCGGCCGTGGTCGCGGCGCAGCCCGAAAGGGTCCGCGGCCCAGGCCTGGCCTTCCACCGGCACGCAGTCGCTATGCGCCGACAGCGCGACGCCGCCCGCCACGCGCGGCCCCAGCACCGCATGCAGCGCCGCCTTCCGCCCCTCCGGGTCGAAGACAAGGCGGCTCTCCACGCCCTGACGGGCGAGGTCCTGCCGCACGAAGTCCACCAGGTCGAGGTTGCTGCGCGCACTGGTGGTGTCGAACCCCACCAGCCGCGCCAGCATCGCGACCGCCTGTTCCGCCGCCATTCATGAATCTCCCGCAACGCAGTCTATACGGCAGCGGGATGGCGGCAAATGGCGGGGCCTTTGGGCCTATTGCGCCAGGCCAAGCTCCCGCAGCACGGTGCGGTTCATGTCGCTTTCCTCGGCGAAGCGGCTGCGGAAGGCGGCGCCGGGCAGGTAGCGCGGCACGGCGTTCAACCGCTCCGCCGCCAGCTTGAAGGCGGGGCTGGCGACGGCGGTGGCGCAGGCACGCTCGATCGCGGCCGCCGCGGCGTCGGGCATATTGGCCGGGCCGATGAGGCCGCCGGCGGAGCTGCCATCGATCGGGAAGCCCAGCTCCGCCACCGTCGGCACCTGCGGCAGGGCCGGCATCCTCTCGCGGCCGAAGACACCCAGCATGGGCAGGCCGGAACTGGTGGGGATGGAGGGGCTTTCGACGAAGACCTGGATCTGCCCGCCCAGCGCGGCGGTGGCCATCGGCCCGGCCCCGGTGAAGGGCACATGCAGCCCATCCACCCCCGCCGCCTTCAGCAGGGCCGCCATCAGGATGTGCTGGGTGCTGCCCTGGCCGGGGGAGCCGTAGATCAGCGCCTCCCGCCCCGATTTCGCATGGGCGATCATGCCGGCGAAGTCCTGGAACGGCGCGCCACGGCCGCCCACCAGCACCTGCGGATTGTCATAGACCAGGCAGAGGAAGCGGAAGCTGTCCATAGAGTAGGACAGGCTTTGCAGATGCGGCTGCGCCGTCAGCGGATTGTTCGGCGACATGCCGATCGTGTAGCCATCCGGCGTCGCACGGGCCAGGGCGGCATCGCCGATGGTGCCCGCCGCGCCGCCGCGATTGGCCACCACCACCGCCTGGCCGAGCGCCTGGCTGAGCTCCGTCTGCAGCGCCCGCGCCATCAGGTCGGTATTCCCGCCCGGCGGGTAGGGCACGATCATCTGGATGGGGCGGGACGGATAGGCTTCCTGGGCCAGAACGGCGGGGGCCATCGCAGGCACGGCAGCGAGGAGAAGGCCGCAGGCCAGAGCGGCGCGGCGCGTGAAATCGGACATGGATGTTTCCCCAGAGTCTTGCTTGCGGCAGGACGGAAGCCTGGGGGCAGCGAACGGTCAAGCGCGCCGGGCGGCGGCGGGCCTGGCGCGGGCCATCACCGCGCCGCGCGCGCCTCCGCCACCAGCCGCTGCAGGGCCGGCAGGTCCACCGCGCCGGGCACCAGGGTCTGGCCGATGACCAGGGCGGGCGTGCCCTCGATGCCCAGCGCCTGGGCCAGGCCGAGATTGGCCTGGATGCGGGCCTGCACCGCCGGGTCGTCCATGTCGCGGCGCAGGCGCGACCAGTCGAGGCCGGCGCGCTCCGCCTGCTGGCGCAGCACCGGCTCGGTGGGTTCGTTGCGCAGGATCATCAGCGCATCATACAGCCGGCTGTACCCCCCCTGCCGCTGGGCGGCGAGCAAGGCGCGGGAGGCGAGTACGCTGTTCGGGCCGAGGATCGGCAGGTCCTTCATCACCACCCGCAGATTGGGGTCGCTGCGGATCAGCGCCTCCATGGTCGGATGCAGCTGCTTGCAGTAGCCGCAGCGGGCGTCGAAGAACTCCACCAGCGTCACGTCGCCGCGCGGATTGCCCTTCACCGGATCGGCCGGGTCCTCGAACAGGGCGGCCGCCTGGGCGGTGATGGCGGCGCGCTGCGCCTCCGCCCGCGCCTGCTGGTCGGCCGCCTCCAGCCCACCGATGGCATCCCGCAGGATGGTCGGGTCCTCCCGCAAGGCCTGACGCAGAATCTCGACGATCTCGGCCCGCTGGGCGGGGGTGAAGCCCTGGGCCCAGACATGGGGGGCGAGAACGGTGACGGGCACTGCCAGGGCCAGGATGACGGCGGCACAGCGAAGCATCTTGCGCATGGAATTCCTCATCGGCCGCGTTGCGACGTGTTCTCGACCTCGGCGGCGTTGCGCAGATCCTGCGCCCGCAGCCGCTGCGGGCCGGCCGGCAGCGCCGCTTCCGCGCGGCGGGCCAGCATGCGGGCGGTGCGGGGATCCCCCTGTAGCAGCGCCTCCTCCGCCAAGGCCAGGTCGGCCAGCGGCATGTTGCCCAGGCGTCCCTGGGCGATGGCCACCTGCCGCCAGACGAAGGGGCTTTCGCGCTCGGTCCGCAACGTCGCCTCCAATTCGTCCAGCGCCTGGCGAAGCTGGGCCGCCTGGCCGAGCTCGATCAGCACGCGGGCATGGCTGAGCCGGATCATCGCCTCGTCCGGGGCGAGTCGGCTGGCCATGTCATAGGGGATCAGCGCCTCCGCCGGGCGATGGCCCTCGAACAGGATCTGGCCCTTCAGCTCGTGCAGCCAGGGGCTGCGCGGCGATTCGGCGATCAATTCATCGACCATGGCCACCGCCTCCGCGATGCGGCCGGAGCGGAACTGGGCGATGGCGCGGGCATAGCGGGCGGGGCGGGCATTGTTGCCCGGCGGGTAGCGGCGCCAGGTGCTGGCAGGCGGGTCGATGAAGGCATCCAGCTTCGCCCGCACCATGGTGAACTCCTCCTCGAACCCCGCCGGCAGGGGGGCGTCGGAGAAGCGGGACCGGGCGATATGCTCGCGGGCGAATTCCAGCCGGTCGCGCGACAGCGGATGGGTGCGGAAATAGGGATCCTGCCGGCCGACGGCCAGAAGCTCCTGATCCAGCAGCTTTTCCAGCAATTGCTCCAACCCGCGGGAGGACCAGCCGAGGCGGTCCAGATAGGTGACGCCGGCCTGGTCCGCCGCCTGTTCCTGGCTGCGGGTGAAGGCGTAGAACTCGCCCATCGCGGCGGCCTGACCGCCCAGCACGCCGGCCATCACCGCGTCGGCCCGCCCGGTTGCCGCAGCCGCCGCACCGCCCAGCAGCATGGCCGCGACGGAGCGCAGCATGGCCGCGCGCATCTCATCCGGCATGCGCGCCAGGTGGCCGCCGGCGATATGGCCGGTCTCATGCGCCAGCACGCCGATCACCTCCCGCACCGATCCCGCCTGCTGGATCAGGCCGGTATGGATGAACAGCCGGTTGCCGGTGCTGACGAAGGCGTTTATGGCGCGGTTCTGGATCAGCGTGGTCCGAACCAGTCCCGGATCCACCCCCGCGGTGCGGAACAGGGGGTGGGACAGGCGCCGGATCAGGTTTTCGGTCTCGGCATCCCGGATGGTGACGATGCGCTGCGACGCCGATTGCGCCGCGGCCTGTCCAGGGACGACCAGCACGGCGAGAAGGGCGAGGACAACCAGCATGACGACCAGCTTGGTGCCAGCGATCGAGAAGGCCAGGGGGCGCGACATGGGCGCCAGCCTAGCGCGATCGGTGCCCCCTTCCCACCCTGCGCATCGCCACGCCGCCAAGGCGGCCTGGGCGCTGGCCCTGCTGCCGGCGCTCGCGGCCTGCGGCGGGATGACCGAATCGGGTGGCGGGGTGCAGGTGGGCCAGGAGGGCTTCGTGCGCGGCTTCCTGGGCGGCATCGCCACGGAGGAACCGCGCGCCTCGCTCACCGGGCGCAACACCCTGTCGGCCGGCGGTTCCGCCGCCGATGCGGCGGTGTCCGCGGCGCTGATGCTGGCGGTCACCCAGCCCTCCCGCGCCGGGCTCGGCGGCGGTGGCGCCTGCCTGATCTATACCCCCAGCCGCAATGAGGTGGAGGCCATCGTCTTCCCCGCCGGCGCCCGCGCCGCGGTGCCGGCCGGCGCCGACCGCCCGGCCGCCGTGCCGCTGATGGCGCGCGGGTTGTTCGCCCTGCATGCCCGCGCCGGCCGCCGGCCTTTCGAGGAGTTGATCGCCCCGGCCGAACAGGCCGCCCGCTTCGGCACCGAGGTCAGCCGCACCTTCGCCGCCGACCTCGCCGCCGTCGCCGGCCCCCTGTTCCAGGACCCGCAGGTGGCCGCGGTGTTCTCCGGCCCCGGCGGGCAGCCGCTGCAGGCCGGGGCGCGGATGACCCAGCCCGACCTCGGCGCCACCCTCGCCACGCTGCGCACCGCGGGCGTCGGCGACCTGCACCAGGGCGGGCTCGCCCGGCGGCTGGAGGAAACCTCCCGCGCCGCCGGCGGCGGGCTGACGGTGGCGGAGCTGCGCGCGGCGGTGCCGCAGGTGATGCCGCCCCTGCAGCTGCGCGCCGGCAACGACCTGGTGTCCTTCCTGCCGCCGCCCGCCGATGGCGGGCTGGCGGCGGCGGCGGCCTTCGCCGCGCTGCAATCCGGCGCGGCGCCGGATGCGGCGGCGGCGCGGGCGGAGGCCTCGGCGGCCGCCTGGCGGGCGCGTGGCGGCGATGCCATGGCGCTGCTCTCGGCCACCGACCTGCCGGGCGGCGGGCTCGGCGTGCTGCCGGCCTCCTCCGGACTGACAGTGGTGGACCGGGACGGCATGTCCGTGACCTGCGCCTTCAGCATGAACAACCTGTTCGGCACCGGCCGCATGGCGCCCGGCACCGGCATTCTGCTGGCCGCGGCGCCGGGCATCGGCCAGGTGCGACCGGCGCTGCTCTCGGCCGGGCTGGTGCACAGCCCCAACCTGCGCGCCTTCCGCGCCGCCGCCGCCGGCAGCGGCCAGCAGGGCGCGCCGCTGGCGGTGGCGTTGCCGCTGACCCGGGTGCTGTCCGGGACCGATGCAGCTTCCGCCGTGGGTTCGGCGCCGGAGCCGGGGCGGACCCAGTTGATGGCCTGCCCGCGCTACCTGCCGGGCGACCTCAACAGCTGCCAGGGCCTGACCGACCCGCGCGGCGCCGGCCTCGCCTTGGGTGCCGTGGACCGCTGATGGCGCTGAAGGCTGGCCGCGGGGCGGCGGCGCCGCCCTTCCTGGTGATGGATGTCATCGCGGCCGCCAATGCGCGCGCCGCGACGCTGCCGACCGGCGCCATCCTGCGCATGGAGGTCGGCCAGCCCGGCAGCGGCGCCCCGCGCGGCGCGGCGGAGGCGGCGATGCGCGCGCTGCAGGCAGGCCACCCGATGGGCTATACGGAGGCCTTCGGCCTCGCCTCGCTGCGCGCCCGCATCGCCGCGCATTACGCGACAAAATACGGCGTGGCAGTGCCGGCGAGCCGGATCGCGGTGACGGTGGGCGCCTCCGGCGCCTTCCCCCTCGCTTTCCTGGCCGCCTTCGATGTCGGCGACCGGATCGCCATGGCCGCGCCCTTCTACCCGCCCTATGCGAATATCCTGACCGCGCTCGGCATGGTGCCGCAGATGCTGGCCTGCGATGCCAGCACCCGCTTTCAGCCGACGCTGGACATGCTGGAAAAGCTGGACCCGCGCCCGGACGGGCTGATCGTCGCCAGCCCCTGCAACCCCGCCGGCACCATGCTGGCGCCTGCGGAACTGGCCGCCATCGCCCGCTGGTGCCATGCCAACGGGGTGCGGCTGGTCTCCGACGAGATCTATCACGGCCTGTCCTACGGCACGGTGGCGGAGAGCACGGCGGCGGCCTTCGCCCCCAGCGCCATCGTGGTGAACAGTTTCTCGAAATACTTCTCCATGACCGGCTGGCGCATCGGCTGGCTGGTGCTGCCGGAGGATCTGATCCGCCCGGTGGAATGCCTGGCGCAGAACATGTTCATCAGCGCGCCGCATATCGCCCAGGTGGCGGCCGAGGCGGCCTTCGACTGCACGGAGGAGTTGGAGGCCAACAAGGCCGGCTATGCCCGCGCCCGCGCCGCCCTGCTGGCGGGCCTGCCTGCCGCCGGCTTCGACCGCATCGCCGCCGCCGATGGCGCCTTCTACCTGTGGTGCGATGTCGGGCACCTGACCAATGACAGCCTGGATTTCTGCGCCCGGATGCTGGAAGGGGCGGGCATCGCCGCCTCCGCCGGCGTCGATTTCGACCGCGAACGCGGCGCGCGGTTTCTGCGCTTCAGCTATTGCGGGGCGGAGGCGGCGATGGTGCAGGCGCCCGCGCGGCTGCGGGAATGGCTGGGGCGCTGACCTCGCCGGCCCTGGCGGCGGCCTCCAGCGCCTGCAATGGCAGGTCGCGCCCGGCGGCGGCCAGGTCGTTCACCAGCATGGCCGCCGCGGCGCCCTGCTCCGCCGGGACCTCCCGCGCCACGGCCTCCAGCCAGGCGATCCGGGCCGGGACGCAGGCGGCCCAGTAATCCGCGCCCGGTTCGGGCTCCAACGCCTCCAGCCGCCACAGCGCGGTCCGGTCGCCGGCCAGGGCGTCCCGGGCCAAAGCGAGGGGCGCGGCGAGGCCGGGGCGGGGCTCCAGCAGGTCGAGGCAGGCCTGCAGGAAGCGTTCGAGCACCGCCGGCCCGCCGTCCGGCATCGCGGCCTGTTGCCGCAGCAGTGGCAGTACGGCGGCCAGTCGGCGCCCTGCCCTACGCCGTCCGCGCCGGCGCCGCGCCATGAAGTGCAGGCGCTGGGCGACTGCCGCGAGCCAGGCGGGCATCACCCCGCCAGCGCCCCGCCCCACCGCCACCACTCCCTCGGCAGCCCCGCCGCCGCTGTCGACGCCGCCTCCGCCGTGGCAAAAATCCCAAAGCAGGTGGCGCCTGAGCCGCTCATGCGGGCGAGCAGGCAGCCAGGCTGCGCCGCGATGGCGGCCAGCACTTCGGCCACGGGCGGACACAGGCTGATCGCGGCGGCCTGAAGGTCATTCCCCAACGGGCGCAGCCAATCGGCCAGAGCGCCGGCATCGGCCCAGCCGGTGGGCAGGCTGGCCTCGGGCGAGAAACCGCCCTGCCGGTCGCGGAACACGGCCGGGGTGGCCAGGGGCAGGCGGGGATTGGCCAGCAGCAGCCCGCAGGGCGGCAGGGCCGGCACGGGGGACAGCACCTCCCCCACCCCCCGCATCCGCGCCGGCTGGCCGGTGACGCAGACCGGCACATCGGCGCCGAGCCTTTCGGCAATCGCCGGCAGGTCGGCGGTCACGCCCCAGAGTGCCGCCAGCACCCGCAGCGCGGCGGCGGCATCCGCCGAGCCGCCGCCGATTCCGGACGCCACGGGCAGGTGCTTTTCCAGATGCAGGGCCGCGCCCCGGGCCGCACCCGTGACCTGCGCCAGGGCGCGGGCCGCGCGCAGCACCAGATTATCCGGCTCCGCCACCAGAGCCCCCGCCTCCGGCCCGGCCAGGGTCAGTTCCAGCGCATCCGAAGCCGTGGCGCTGACGCGATCGCCAATCCCGGCGAACACCGCAAGGCTGTCCAGCAGATGAAAACCATCCGCCCGCCGTCCGGTGAGGCGCAGATACAGGTTGACCTTTGCCGGGGCGAAGCCCGGACCTGAGGCCATCAAGCCGGCGCACTCAATCGCGGCGCTGCGCCGTGGATGCCGGCGGGTCGGGCAGGCCGTCGCGGAGCTTCGCGGTGATCTTCGCCAATTCCTCCGCCTCCGGCTCCAGCCCCATCGCCCGGCGCCACTGGAAGCGGGCCTCCTGCTGCCGGCCGGCCGCCCAATAGGCGTCGCCCAGATGGTCGTTGATGACGGAGTTGCGCGGCTCAAGCTCCACCGCGCGTTCCAGCGTGCGGATGGCGGCCGGGATGTCGCCCATGCGGAACAGCGCCCAGCCGAGGCTGTCGACGATATTGCCGTCCTCCGGCCGCAGTTCCACCGCGCGTTCCAGCATGGCCCGCGCCTCCGCCAGGCGGTTGCCCTGCTCCACCCAGGTATAGGCCAGGTAGTTCAGGACATAGGGCTGTTCGGGCGCGAGCTGCAGCGCGCGCTGGAAATCCGACTCCGCCCCCGGCCAGTCGCCGGAGCGTTCGCGGCTGATGCCGCGGGCGTAGAACAGCGGCCAGTCGGTGGCATTCGGCGCGGCGATGCGGGCGGCGGCGCCGTCATACGCGACCACCGCCTCCGGAAAGCGGCTGCGGGCGCGCAGCAGGTCGCCGAGCCGGGCGAGCGGCTGCGGCGATTGCGGCAGGTCGGCGGCCAGCCCGCGCAAGGCGGCCTCGGCCTCCGGCACCCGGTCCATGCGGTCGAACAGGGCGGCGCGGCGAAGCGCGACGATGGGCGCCAGCGGGTCGCTTCCCGGCACCGCTTCCAGCACCGTCAGCGCGGTTTCGGGGTGGCGTTCCTCGGCATAGTTCTCGGCGATCAGCAGCAGGGTCGGGCTGAAATCCGGGCGCAGCCGCAGCGACAGCCGCGCCAGGATCAGCGCCGCATCCCCCGCCCCCTGCTGGCGCAGCGCAGCGGCCAGAGCGAGGTAGGATTCGGCGATGCCCTCCACCGGCGACGACACCGCGCGGCTTTCCATCAGCGCGCGCCGGCCGGCCGGGGTGGCGGCGGCGAGCGCATAGTCCCCCAGCCCGCGGGCGAGGCCATCGACCAGCGCCATCGACTCCGCCTCTCGCCCGCTGCGGGCCAGGATGGCGGTGGCGAGCTGCAGCAGGCGAAGCGAGGGTTCCGGCGTCTCCGTCAGGGCAAGCCGGATGGCGCGCTCCGCCTCCCTCGGCCGGCCGGCGACATCGGCGATCAGCGCCATGTGCAGCAGGTGCAGGCCGCGCAGCCGCCCGGCCTCCGCCAGCGGTCGCAGGGTCGCCAGGGCGGCATCGGTCTGGCCGCGCCCCTGCTGCACCCAGGCGAGCAGCAGCGGCTTCAGCAATTGCGAGGGGCCCTGGTTCGGCAGGGCGCGGACGCGCTGCTCGGCCCGTTCCCAGCGCCCGGCGGTCGCCTCCGCCCCCACCAGCAGCAGGGCTGCGGCCTGGTTGTTGGGCAGGCGGCGGGCGAGGCGCAAGGCATCCGGCCGCCCATCGAGCAGCGCGGCGGCGAAGGCGCGGTTCAGCACCTCCGGCTGGTTCGGTTCCCGCCGCAGCGCTTCCAGCAGCCGTTCGGCGGCGATGCGCGTATCCGTCTCGCTCTGGGCGAAGCGGCCGGCGAGGTAGTTGCCGAAGACGCCATCCGGCTCCGCCTCCGCGGCGGGGGCCGGGGCCGTGGCGGGGCTGGGCGTGCCGGCCGCGGCGCAGCCGGACAGCAGCGCGGCCGCGAGGAGGAGGGCACGGCGGGGCGGGACGGACCAGATCATGGCGGAACCCTAGCAGGCAAATCCGGCGCTCCGCCAGAAGGCCGTGACCGCGCCGCAGCATGACGTCGCCGCGCCACATGGCGAAATATTGTGACAGCGCTTTCATCGACGGCCCATATTGCAGGCTGTTACATATGCCGGCGGACCAAACATAATCGGGAGTAGAATGCCAATGCGCCGCCCTGTCCTCGCCCTTTTCGCGCTGCTCGCGGGCCTGTTGGCCGCCGGAGCGGCCGAGGCACAGAACCGCTTCTGGCTGGTCAATGAGACCGGCCGCACCATCGAACGCGCCTATGTCTCCTCCTCCCGCGTCCAGGATTGGGGGCCGGACATCCTCGGCACCTCCGTGCTGCCGTTCCGCGAGCGGGTCTGGGTGGTGCCGGCCTTCGGGGACTGCATCCTCGATATCCGGGTGACCTACCAGGGTGGTGGCGAGGCGACACGCATGCAGGTGAATGCCTGCGGGTTGAGCCAGGTGGTCTTCGGCGGCGGCGGTGCCGGCGCGGGGGCGCAGATCTCCCCGGGGCGGCCCGCGGCGATGAATCCCTCCTTCAATTTCGTCAACGGCACCAGCGTGACGATCCGGGAGCTGTATGTCTCGCTGTCCACCGATGGCGGCTGGGGGCCGGACCGGCTGGGCGCGCAGGTGATGCAGCCGGGCCAGCGCATCTCGGTGCGGCTGCCGGCGGGCGTGACCTGCGCGGTGGATATGCGCGTGGTCTACATGGACGGCCGCGCCTTCGAGCGGCGGCGGCAGGAGACCTGCAGCCTGAACAGCTTCGTCTGGCGGTAGAGCGGGATGACTTGAGGGGGAATCACCGAAAAGTCTGAATCCCGCGATCCAACAAAGCTGGACCATGATGCGTGAACGAAGGTGAACGCATCATGGTCTGTTCACACCCAGCCGATCACACCCAGCCGAGCAGCAGCCATAGCGCCGCGCCACCGGCCCAGAGGCCCATGGTGGCGCGCTCACTGGCCCCCAGCCGCTCCGCGATCGCGGCGGGGATGGCGGCGCTGAGCAGGGTGCCGGTCGCCACGATCAGGCTGGCGCCGTAATAGACCAGCTCCTGCACCGGGGTGACCACCTGGGGATACCAGAGCGGCCAGAGGCCGAAGACCAGCCCGGTGGCGGGGCTGGTCATGCCGGTCAGCAGGCTGGCCGAGATGGCGACAAGGAACAGGGTCTGCGGGGTCATGCGCGCGCCCTCATCCCGCCGCGGGGGCCAGCGACGGGGCCATGCCGGCGCTCCACATGGCGATGCCGAAGACCATGCGGAAGGTGAAGACCCAGAAGGCGGCGACCAGCGGCAGGAAGACCGGCGCCACATAGCGCGGCACCATCATCGCCGCGCCGCGCACCGCCCAGTCGGTCAGCCGCCGGAACCAGCGCCAGATATACAGGGGGCTGTCGGGCAGGACGAAGAACTGCATGGTGAAGCGGCCGATCAGCGTCCAGCCCACCACGGCCAGGCCATAGGTCACCAGCCAGAAGGGCAGATGGCCCAGGATGAAATGCGGTTGGTCCATGGGGTCCCTGTGTTCGGACATGATTCGGGCGGGGCACCTTCCGGCACCCCGCCCGGGTTTCAGGCACGCTGGATGCGGATCAGTCCAGCACCTTCTCGCCCGCCACCATGCGCACGCCGCCGCGCGGGGTGCGGATGCTGTCGATGAAGTCCTGCATCGCCTGGGACGGTGCCGGCGTCATCAGGCTGACCACGAAGGTGGTGATGAAGGCGGCCGGAATACCGAACAACCCGCAGGAGATGTTGCGGATGCCGAACCAGAGCGGCATGCCGTAATACTGCGTGCCGATCAGGTAGAACAGGCAGACGCCATAGCCGACCACCATGCCGGCCACCGCGCCGGCGGAGGTCGTTCGCTTCCACCACACCCCCATGACCAGCGCCGGGAACAGCCCCGATGCGGCGATGGAGAAGGCCCAGGCCACCATGGCCAGGATGCCCGCGGGCCGCGTACTGGCCACCCAGGCGGCGACGATGGCGACGACGACCAGCAGCACGCGGGCCACCACCAGCCGGCGCTTGGAATCGGCCTTCGGGTCGATCATCCGGTAGTAGATGTCATGGCTCAGCGCATTGGCGATGGCCAGCAACAGCCCATCCGCGGTGGACAGCGCCGCCGCCAGGCCGCCGGCGGCCACCAGCCCCGCGATGACATAGGGCAGGCCGGCGATTTCCGGCGTGGCCAGCACGATGGCATCGGCGTTGATCACGAATTCGCGGAATTGCAGGATGCCGTCCGCATTCGCATCCGTCACCCGCACCAGGCCGATATTGGACCAGATGCTGACCCATTCCGGAAGGCTGGCGATCGGCGCGCCGATGACGTTGGTGAAGACTTCCAGCTTGGCGAAGGCCGCATAGGCCGGCGCGGTGAAGTACAGCAGGAAAATGAAGAACAGGCTCCAGGCCACGGACTGCCGCGCATCGCGCACGGAAGGCGTGGTGAAGTAGCGCATCAGGATATGCGGCAGGGAGGCGGTGCCCAGCATCAGGCAGAAGATCAGCCCGAAGAAGTTGATCGGGTCCGAATTGATGAAGGGCGTGATATGCGATGGCGCCCCCGCCAAAGCCTCCTTTGTCTGGCGCAGCATCTCGATCTGTTCGAGGGCCTGACCATACATCAGCTGCGGCACCGGCACGCCGGTGACCTTGGCGGAGAGCAGCACCACCGGCAGCAGATAGGCGATGATCAGGATGATGTACTGCGCCACCTGGGTCCAGGTGACGGCGCGCATGCCGCCCAGCATGGAGCAGACCAGAATGCCGGCGAGGCCGACGAAGACCGACACCTCGAAGGAAATGCCGAGGAAGCGGGAGGCGATGATGCCGGTGCCGAAGATCTGCGCCACCACATAGGTGAAGGAGGCCGACATCAGCACGATCACGCCCGCCAGCCGCGCGAGGTTCCCGCCATACCGGGCGCCGAGGAAGTCCGGCACGGTATAGGCGCCGAACTTGCGCAGATAAGGCGCGAGCAGGATGGCCACCAGCACATAGCCGCCGGTCCAGCCCAGCACGAAGGCCAGGCCGTCATAGCCCTGGAGGTACAGCGTGCCGGCCATGCCGATGAAGGAGGCGGCGGACATCCAGTCCGACCCCGTCGCCATGCCGTTGTAGAGTGCCGGGACCCGCCGGCCCGCCACGTAATATTCCGAGACCTGCGCGGTGCGCGACAGGTAGCCGATCAGCGCATAGACGCCGATGGTCAGGAAGACGAAGAGGTAGCCGATGATCCGGTTCGGCACGCCCATCTGTTCGAGCAGCGCCAGCACCAGCACGAAGGCGGCGAAGCCGCCCGTGTACCAGCCATAGATGCGCCCGAGATTTGAGAGGAAGTCGCCGGATTGGGCCTTTGGCGTGTCGGACATCTCATTCCTCCTCCACGCCGAATTCCTCGTCGATCGCATTCTGGCGCTTGGCGAACCAGAAAAGCTGTACGACGAAGATGATCAGGCTGCCCTGGGCCGCCATGTAGAAGCCCAGCGGAAAGCCGAAGACCGTGATGGTGTTCAGACTGGTGGCGAAGAGATGCACCCCGAAACCCGCCACCGCCCAGATCGCCAGCATGAGCCACATCAGGCTGGAGGTGCGTTGCCAATAGGCATCCCCCGTCGCCTTATCCACCGCGGCCGATTCCGGCCCACGCGGTCCCTTCACATCCCCCACGAGCGGCATGCGAAACTTCCTCTCTTCCTTGGTGCCGCTTTGCGGCTTGTTCCCCACCCTTCCGACCCGCCTGCGCAGGCCGGAAGCCAATCGTATGCGATCCATCGGCTAGCACGTTCCGGAATCGTCACGCAATATCGTTGCCCATTGGGAGGTCAAAACGCAATGCTCTCGTGGCTCACTCGCCACTTTCAGGATGCACGAAGCGGCGATCCGGCCGGATTCGGGGATTTCCTGGCCCGCCAATCCGCCTTTCTGGCCCAGAAACCGCTGGTCGATTACTGCAAGGTGAAGGCCGGGCGGGGGGAGACGGCGCTGTTCGCCGATCCCGAATTCCAGGCCGCGCTGGCCCATTGCCGCTGGCAGACGCTGTCGGGCGCCACGCTCGATATCCTGGCGGCGGCGGAGGCCTGGCTGCGGCCGCATGCGCCAGGGGCCGAGCCGGCGCTCGCCGCGGCCCTGGCCGCGCTGGGCCGCCAGGGCCTGGCCGAGGCGCCGGCGCCTGCCGAGGAACGCCCGGGGCTGGAGGCGACGGCCGCGGTGCTGGAGGCGCATCTGCTGGCCCTGCAGCAGGACCCGCCGATCGGCGCCGACCGGCTGCGGATGCGCTGCGAGGCGCCGCTGATGGCCACCCTGCCGGTCCATCCGGACCAGCGAATCGGCGAGACCCCGGCGATTCGCGGCGCGCTGCGCTTCCATCTGGTGGCGGCCCAGCAGATGATGGAAAAGCGCTTCGACGCGGCCCCGCTCACCCGCAATCTGCTGGCGCCATCCCATTGAGGCAGGCGGTGCAGGTGGTTGCTTAACACCGCATGCCCGGCGCAGGCTGGCGCGAAGACCGCCGGCGCGTGGCGGCAGGAGGACATCGAACATGCCGGACGGCACCGCCCCCCTTGTCCTGCGCCAGGATTGCGAAGGGGGCGTCACCCGCCTGACGCTGAACCGGCCGGACAGCCGCAACAGCCTGTCCTTCGCCATGCTCGGCGCGCTGCGCCATGCGCTGGAGGAGATCGCGCAGGACCCGCGCGTCTGCGTGCTGGTGTTGGCCGCCGCCGGCCCGGTCTTCTGCGCCGGCCACGACCTGCGGGAGATCACCGCCCACCGCAACGACGAGGATGCCGGCCGCGCCTTCTTCGACGCCGCCATGCAGCGCTGCGCGGAGGTGATGCAGGCCATCATCGCCTTGCCCCAGCCGGTGATCGCGGAGGTGCAGGGCGTGGCCACCGCCGCCGGCTGCCAGCTTGTCGCGACCTGCGACCTGGCGGTGGCCAGCGAGGCGGCGCGGTTCTGCACGCCGGGCGTCGATATCGGCCTGTTCTGCTCCACCCCGGCCGTGGCGCTGTCCCGCGCCGTGGCCGCCAAGCCGGCGCTGGAGATGCTGCTGACCGGCGCCATGCTGCCGGCAGAGGAAGCCCGGCGGATCGGGCTGGTGAACCGCGTGGTGCCGGCGGACGGGTTGTCGGAGGCGACCATGGCGCTGGCGCGGCATATCGCCGATCGCAGCGCCCATGCGGTGCGCATCGGCAAGGCCACCTTCTACCGCCAGCGGGAGCTGCCGCTGGCGGAGGCTTACGCGCATTGCGCGGCCGTGATGACCGAAAACCTGATGGCGGCGGAGGCGGAGGAGGGCATCGGCGCCTTCCTCGGCAAGCGGAAGCCGGTCTGGGATCGCTGAGTTGCCGTGGATCATTGTCCTGCCGGCGCGTCCTCCTGTTCCCTGGGTGGCCTGATCCGCCCCGCGCCCACGAAAATACCGAGGATTCCGAGAATGGCTGCCACCGACTACGACGCCCTGCCCCGCACCCCGGCCAACCACCAGCCGCTGACACCGCTGCTGTTCCTGGAACGCGCCGCCCAGACCTTCCCGGATCACCTGGCCGTGGTGCATGGCGCGACGCGGCGCAACTACCGCGACCTGCGGGCCCGCTGCGTGGCGCTGGCCGATGCGCTGACCCGGCGTGGCGTGGCGCGGGGCGATACGGTGGCGGTGCTGCTGCCCAATATCCCGGCCATGCTGGAATGCCATTACGGCGTGCCCATGGCCGGCGCCGTGCTGAACACGCTGAACACGCGGCTGGATGCCGGCACCATCGCCTATTGCCTCGACCACGGGGAGGCGAAGGTGCTGGTGGTGGACCGCGAATTTGCCCCGCTGGCCCGCATGGCGCTGACCCAGTGCGCCGCGCGCCCGCTGCTGGTGGAGGTGGACGACCCCGAGGCCAGCGACGCCGCCCGCGCCAACCGCCTGGATGGCGCGCTGGATTATGAGGCGCTGGTCGCGGAAGGCTCGGCGGATTTCGCCTGGAAGCTGCCGGGCGATGAATGGGATGCGATCTCGCTCAACTACACCTCTGGCACCACGGGGCGGCCGAAGGGCGTGGTCTATCACCATCGCGGCGCGCAGCTCCTGGCCATCGGCAACATGCTCTCCGCCGGCATCGGCAAGCATCCGGTCTATCTCTGGACGCTGCCGATGTTCCATTGCAACGGCTGGTGCTTCCCCTGGTCGATCACCGCCCAGGCCGGCACCCATGTCTGCCTGCGCGCGGTGCGCGGCAATGCGATGTGGGCGCTGATGGCGAGCGAGGGCGTGACGCATATGTGCGGCGCGCCGATCGTCATGGCGACGCTGCTGGCGACCGCCGAGGCCGAGAAGAAGCCGCTGCCGCACCAGGTGCAGTTCGTCACCGCCGGCGCGCCGCCGCCGGAAGCCGTGCTGGGCGCGATGAAGCAGGCGGGTTTCGCCGTCTGCCATGTCTACGGCCTGACCGAATGCTACGGCCCCTCCGTGGTGAATGAATGGAACCATGCCTGGGATGCGAAGCCCGATGCCGAGCAGGCGACGCTGATGGCGCGCCAGGGCGTGCGCTACATCGCGCTGGAGGGTCTGACGGTGATGGACCCCGAGACGATGACGCCGATCCCCGCCGATGGCGTGACGATGGGCGAGGTGATGATGCGCGGCAATGTGGTGATGAAGGGCTATCTGAAGGACGCCGCCGCCACGGAAAAGGCTTTTGCCGGCGGCTGGTTCCACACCGGCGATCTCGCGGTGACCTATCCGGATGGCTACATCCAGCTCAAGGACCGCTCCAAGGACATCATCATCTCCGGCGGCGAGAATATTTCGTCCATTGAGGTGGAAGACGCGCTCTACAAGCACCCCGCCGTTGCCGTCGCCGCCGTGGTGGCAAGGCCCGATGCGAAATGGGGCGAGACGCCCTGCGCCTTCATCGAGCTGAAGCCGGGCGCCACCGCGACGGCGGAGGATCTGATGGCCTGGTGCAAGGACCGCCTCGCCAGCTTCAAGGTGCCGCGCCATGTGGTCTTCGCCGAATTGCCGAAGACCAGCACCGGCAAGATCCAGAAGCACATCCTGCGCACGCAGGCCCGTGAAGGCGCGGTGTAACTTTTTGCTTGCGGCGCGGCGCGGCGACACGGCAAGCTTCCCGAAGTCGTCAACAACCGAAAGGAGGTGATCCAGTGTCTCATGGAATGCAGGCGGGCGCCGGGTCCGCGGGCTGGATCATTGCCACCGCCATAGCGGGGGCGAGTCACTAGGCTCGAAGGCGGCGACGCCACATCACCCATGCCAAAAGGGCCCCGGCGGAGCGATCCGCCGGGGTTTTTGTTTGGGTCCATGTTTTTCTTTGCCAATTGACAGGACTCCCCGGGCGGCGTGACGATCCGCCATCGCATAAAAATGGGGGCTTCAATCAATGTCTTGGGCACGGGGCCTTTCGGCCGCGTTCGTCGCCGCTTGCGCGACCTTCTTCCAACCCGCACCGGCCGCCGCCGGGCCGACGCTGGATGCGATCCGCGCGCGCGGCCTGCTGGTCTGCGGCATCCATACCGGCGTCGCCGGCTTCGCACTGCCGGACAGCCGCGGCGAATGGCAGGGCATGGATGTGGATCTCTGCCGCGGCGTCGCGGTGGCCATCTTCAACGATGCCAGCAAGGTGCGCTTCGTCGCGCTGTCCTCCTCCACCCGCTTCACCGCGCTGGGCTCGGGCGAGGTCGATGTGCTGTTCCGCACCTCCACCCAGACCATGCTGCGCGACACCACGCTCGGCCTGCGCCATGCCGTCACCTATTTCTACGACGGCCACGGCTTCATGGTGCGCAACAACCTCGGCGTTTCCAAGGTGTCGGAGATGCGCGGCGCCACCATCTGCCTGATCCAGGGCACGACGAATGAACAGGTGACGGCGGACTACTTCCGCAGCATCAACGTGCCCTTCAGCCCCGTGCTGTACGAACGCACCGACCAGGCCGCCGCCGCGCTCCAGGCCGGGCGCTGCGACGCCTTCGGCACGGATGCCTCCCAGCTCGCCGGCGTGCGCTCCGCCATGCCGCGCCCGGCGGATTGGACCATCCTGGATGAGCGTTTCTCGAAGGAGCCCTACGGCGCCTATATCCGCCGCGGCGACGACGAATGGTTCGACCTGGTGCGCTGGTACACCTATGCGGTGATCGAGGCGGAGGAGCAGGGCGTGACCCGCGCCAATGCCGAGCAGATGCGCCGCACCAGCGTGAACCCCAACACCCGCCGGTTGTTGGGCGTCACGCCGGAACTCGGCCAGTCGCTGAAGCTGGACCCGGCCTGGGCCTATAATGTGGTCCGCACGCTGGGCAATTACGGCGAGATCTACGACCGTCACTTCGGCCCGAGCACGCCGGTGAACCTGCCGCGCGGGCCGAACCGGCTCTGGACCGATAGTGGGCTGATCTACGCGCTGCCGTTGCGTTGAGGCATGGGCGGCGGCGGGTCAGATCCCGCCGCCATCCACGACAAAGCTCTGCGACGTGACCATGGCGCTGTCATCCGCCGCCAGCCACAGCACCATGCGCGCGAGATCCGGCGGCATCACCTTCCGCTTCAGGCACTGCTTCGCCATGTGCCGCGCCACGGCTTCCGGCGTCGCCCAGAGCGCCTCCTGCCGCTCGGTGAACACCCAGCCAGGCACCACCTCGTTCACCCTGATGCCGTCCACGCCCAGGTCGCGCGCCAGGCCGCGGGTCAGGCCGCGCACGGCGGACTTCGCGGTGGTGTAGGCGGGCATGCCGCCGGTGCCGCTCAGCCAGCTGACACTGCCCATATTGATGATGGACCCCGCCTTCGCCTCGCGCATGGCGGGCGCGACAGCCTGGGCGCAGAAGAACATGTGGCGCAGGTTGGTCGCCATGCGCTCGTCCCAGTAATCGGGCTCCACCGTCTCCAGCCCGTGGCGATCGTCACGCGCGGCGTTGTTCACCAGCACCTGCACCGGGCCGAGCAGACCCGCCACATGCGCCATGGCGGCGCGCAGCGCGGCGATGTCGCGCAGGTCGCAATGGAGGAACAACGCGCCGGTTGCCGCCGCCACGCGCTGCCCGCCGGCATCGTCGAAATCCAGGAAGGCGACGCGCGCGCCCTGGCGCGCGAATTGCGCCACCACCTCCGCCCCGATGCCGGAGGCGCCACCGGTCACCAGCACCACGCGCCCGGACAGGGACGGATAGGTCGCGAAGCTCATGGCTGTTCACCCGTCAGCAGCGGCTGCGGATCGAGGAAAAGCTGGTACCAGGACAGGGAGAAATGCAGATGCGGCCCGGTGACGCGGCCGGTCGCGCCCATCAGGGCGATGCGCTCCCCCTGCGCCACCACCTGACCCTCCTGTGCGATGCGTCGCGACAGATGCGCATAGAGCGTGTTCACACCATGCCCGTGATCCACCACCAGGATCTGCCCGAAGAAGAAGAAATCGCCGGATAGCGTGACGCGCCCGGGCAGCACGGCATGGATCGGCGTGCCGGTCGGCGCGGCCACATCCAGCCCGTAATGCGGCTGGCGCGGCTGGCCGTTCAGGATGCGCTGGCTGCCGAAGACGCCGCTGATGCGGCCGCGCGCCGGCCAGGTCAGCGGCGCCATGAAGCCCGTGCCGGGATTGTCCAGCGCCCGCGCCGCGGCAAGCTGCGCACGTTCCGCGGTGATGCGCGCCAGCGCGGATTGGTCGGGGCTGACCATGCCGCCGGGCAACCCGGTGATGCGCTGCACGTCCCAGTCCCGCTTCGCCACGGGCAGGCGCATCTCCTCCCGCCGCCCATCGGGATAGGTGATCGCCAGGCTGGCGCTCGGGTCATGATCGCGGCCGAAGCCGAGGGCGAAATAGCCCTCGGGCGAGACGCGCACGGCACGGCCATCCAGCGCCAGGCGGGTACCGGCCGGCGCCTGACCACGCAACAGCCCGCCCTGCGCCGGCACGCCGTTCCAGGTCAGCGCCTGGGCCGCCGCGGGGCGCGCCAACAGCAGGGCCGGCGCGGCGAGAATCCAACGTCGTGCGATCATAGCAGGCTCTCCTGTGCCGGAGGTTTTTTCGGCGCACGCGCGCGCTTCGGCGCCTCGCCCTCCGCCGTCGCGGCGACCTCGCCATCGGCGAAGACAATGGCGAGCTTCGCCCCCGGCGCCACCTGGGCCGCCCGGGTCAGCGCCTGCCCCTGCGCGTCGCGCACCAGGGAAAATCCGCGCGCCAGAACGGATTGATAGGACCCGGCCTCCAGCCGCGCCGAGGCCCCGGCCAGCCGCGCCGCCTTTTCGCGCAGCAGGGCGGCGAGCGGTGAGGCGGAAAAGGCCTGCAGGGCGCGGGCGCCCTGGGCGCGCTGGACCAGCCGGGCGAAGGCCGCGCTCTTGCGGCCTTCCAGCAGCGCCAGCGTGGCGCGGCGGGCGGCGATGCCGGCGCGGGGGTGGGGCATGGGCAGGCGGGCCAGCGAGTCCCGCCGCCGGTCCAGGAAATGGCGCAAAGCGGGGGCCAGCCCCTCCCCGGCCTCGTCCAGGCGGCGGCGCAGGTCGGTCACGCGGGCGGGCACATCCGGCAGGCGGCGCTCCAGCCGCAACAGCACCGTCTCCGCCGCGCGCAACTGCCGCATCATGGCGCCGCGCAGCCGCGCCTCCCGCTGCGCCAGGTCGGCCAGCAGGTCGAGCCGTGCGGGCACCGCCAGTTCCGCCGCCGCCGTGGGCGTGGGCGCCCGGCGATCCGACGCGAAATCGATCAGCGTGGTGTCGGTCTCGTGCCCCACCGCCGAGATCAGCGGGATGGGGGAGGCGGCGGCGGCGCGCACCACCACCTCCTCATTGAAGGCCATCAGGTCTTCCAGGCTGCCGCCACCGCGCGCCACGATGATGACGTCCGGGCGCGGGATCGGCCCGCCTTCCGGCAGCGCGCCGAAGCCGCGGATGGCGGCGGCGATCTTCTCCGCCGCGCCCTGCCCCTGCACCGGCACCGGCCACAGGATGATCCGGCGCGGGAAGCGCCGCAGGATGGTGGTGCGGATGTCCTGGATCACCGCGCCGGATTCGCTGGTGACCACGCCGATCACCAGCGGCAGGCGCGGCAGGGGCCGCTTCCTGTCCTCCTCGAACAGACCCTCGGCCAGCAGCTTCTTGCGCAGCATCTCGATGCGCGCCAGCAGCGCGCCCTCGCCGGCGAATTCCAGGCGGTCGATGACAAGCTGGTATTTGGAGCGGTCGGCATAGGTGGTGATGCGGCCGGTGGCGATCACCTCCACCCCGTTCTCCGGCTGGATCGCCAGGCGCGGCACGGCGGTCTTCCAGATCACCGCCTCCAGCTTCGCATTCTCGTCCTTCAGCGAGAGATACCAGTGGCCGGAGGGGTAGCGTTTCGCCTCGCACACCTCGCCGCGCACGCGGACGCGACCGAAGGCGCCTTCCAGGGTGCGGCGCACCGCGCCGGCGATCTCCGCCACCGCATATTCGGGGATGTTGCTGGGGGGGTTTTCGGCGGGCGTCGTGTCCATCGGCGGACCCTATGCTAGGAGGCCCCCGGCGCGAAGCGGGTCGGAGATATCGTGATGCGGGTGCTGGTGGTGGGCGGCGGCGGCCGGGAACATGCGCTGTGCTGGGCGATCGCCAAATCGCCACGCCTGGGCAAGCTGTTCTGCGCGCCGGGAAATCCGGGCATCGCCGAGGTGGCGGAATGTGTCGCCATCGGCGCCGAGGACATTGCCGCGCTCACCGCCTTCGCTTCGTCGCGAAAGATCGACCTGGTGGTGGCGGGGCCGGAGGCGCCTTTGACCCTGGGGCTCGCCGATGCCTGCGCCGCGCTGGGCATTCCCTGCTTCGGCCCCTCCGCCGCCGCCGCCCAGCTCGAGGGCAGCAAGGCCTTCTGCAAGCAGGTGGCCGATGCCGCCGGGGTGCCCACCGCCGCCTGGGCGCGCTTCGAGGATGCCGATGCCGCCCGCGCCTACCTGCGCGACAAGGGCGCGCCGATCGTGGTGAAGGCGGATGGGCTGGCCGCCGGCAAGGGCGTGGTGGTGGCCATGACCATGGCGGAGGCCGAGGCGGCCATCGCCGCCATCATGGAGGACCGCATCCATGGCAGCGCCGGCGCCGCCGTGGTGATCGAGGAATTTTTGCATGGCGAGGAGGTTTCCTTCTTCGCGCTCTGCGATGGCACGGAGGCCCTGGCCTTCGGTGCGGCGCAGGACCACAAGCGCGTCGGCGATGGCGATACCGGCCCGAACACGGGCGGCATGGGCGCCTATTCCCCCGCCCCCGCCTTTACGAATGCCCTGCGGGACGAGGTGATGGGCCGCTTCATCCGTCCGACGCTTGCCGAAATGGCGCAGCGCGGCGCACCGTTTCGCGGCGTGCTGTTTGCCGGGCTGATGCTGACCGCCAGCGGCCCAAAGCTCATCGAATACAACGTCCGCTTCGGCGATCCGGAATGCGAGACGCTGCTGCCTTTACTGCGCAGCGACCTGCTGCCCGTGCTGCTGGCCGCCGCCACCGGCAGCCTCGCCGGCCTGACGCTGGACTGGGAAGCGGCGCATAGCCTGGTCGTGATCCTGGCCGCCGAGGGCTACCCCGGCACGCCGCGCCGCGGCACCGAAATCCGCGGCCTGGACCGTGCCGCGGCGATCCCCGGCGTGCAGCTCTTCCATGCCGGCACGGTGCGGGACGCGGCGGGCGCGGTGCGGGCCAATGGCGGCCGCGTGCTGGCCGTGCAGGCCCGTGGCGAGACCCTGGCCGCCGCGCGGGAGGCCGCCTATGCGGCGGTGGATGCCATCGACTGGCCAGCAGGATTTGGCCGGCGCGATATCGGCTGGCGGGCGCTGTAGGGGGTCACACCGGCTCCGGCCAGACGAAGCGCTGCCGCTCCAGATAGGCGAGCCGGGCCGCCAGATCCTCCGCCGCGCAGGCCATGGCGGAGATCACGCCGATGCCCACCGACCGGGCGTCGGTCGCCTCCGTCTCCGGCGCCGCCTGCGCCTCGATGGCGATCTCCAGCACCGCGCCTGGATCGGCGATTTCCAGCGCCGCCACGGCCTGGGCGCCTGCGGCCAGTTCCAGCAGCAGCGGTTCCGCCCCCGGCGTGGAGAGGGTGACGCTCTGCGCCGTGGCCGGGGCGCGGAGCATCAGATGCAGCCGCAGCAATCCGGGCGCCGGCTGGCCCAGCGGAAGGCGCAGCATGGCGCGGCCGGGGCGGGTCCAGCAGCCCCAGGCCTCCGCGCGGTGCCAGCCCTCCCCCGCGCGCAGCAGGTCGGCCAGCGCCATGGAGGGGTCGGGCAGCGGCGCGGAGATCTCCGCCAGCCGGTGCACGGCCCCGAGCGCCGCGGCCTGCGGCTGTGCTTCCGCCGCCGGCGGCGCGGCGGCGAGGCGGGCGAGCAGGTCATCCGTCACCTGCCGCCAGTCGCGCAGCTTCAGCCCGGCGCGGACCTTCGCCTCCTGCGCCTGCCGGAAGCCCGGCTCGAAGATCAGCCGTTCCACCGCATCCAGGAAATCCGGCTCGCTCTGGTGGCGGAAATGCAGGGCAAGGCCGAGCCCGGCCTCCTTCAGCCCGCTATGATCCGGCGCCAGCGTCGCCTTGCCATGCGACAAGGCCTCCGTCACCGGCAGGCCCCAGCCCTCATGGAAGGAGTTGTAGAGGGTGAACAGCGCGCCCTCATACAGCCCGGCCAGGGCCGAATCCGGCACGTCCGACAGCAGCCGCACGCCGTCCCGCAGCGCCGGCGCATTGCGCAGCAGCGCCAGCGTAGGGTCGGAGAGGTAGCCGGGGCGGCCCACCAGCACCAGCATCGGCAGGGTGCCCGGCCCTTGCCGCCGGGTCAGCGCCAGCCAGGCATTCAGCACGAACAGATGGTTCTTCCGGGATTCCAGCGTGCCGACGAACAGCACATAGGGCCGGCCGGCCAGGGCCGCGACGCCCGGATGCGGCCGCGCGCCCGGCGGCACCCGCGCCGGCAGCGCATCCAGCCCCAGCACCTCGGCCGGCGGCCGCGGCAGGCCGGGCAGGTGCTTTTCGCGCAGCGCCTCCAGATCCCGCCGCGTGGCGTCGGAGACGGTCAGCAGCAGGTCGGCATGGGCGCCGAGGCCGGCGAACCAGCGGGCGAATTCCGCCACCGTCTCCGGCGCATTGTGCTCCGGCACCAGCAGCGGCCCGCAATCATGGACCAGCGCGGCGTAGCGCACGCCATGCCGCGCCTTCACCGCCCGCAGCGCCAGGTGATAATCGCCCAGCCACCAGGAGGAGCCGAGGTTGACCAGCCAGGCGCCCTGCGGAAACACCAGTTCCGGCGAGGCCGCCACCGCCTGCCGCCCCAGCCCCACCGCCTCCCGCCAGGCCGGGTCCAGCGGATCGGCGCCGGCGCGGGCCAGCGCGGCAAGACGCAGGAAAATCTCCCGCGGCAGGCCCCGCCAGAAGCCGGCCTCCGCATCGAAGACCGCCAGCAGCACGGTTGTCGCTGCGACCCCGGGGCGCAGAGCCGGGCCGACGATTTCCATCTGCACCCGCTGGATGCCGGATGGCGCGCGGTTGCCGCCGAACCAGGACAGCAGGTCCGACAGGTCGAAGACCACCGCCAGGTCACCGAGCAGGGTCAGCCCGCCGGCCTCCGCCGAGGCCGCCTCACCCAGCCCGCCCTCGGCCAGCAGCGTCGCCACCTCCCGCCAGGCCTGCTCATTCTCGGGCGCGAGATCCAGGGCGCGGCCATAGGCGATGCGGGCGCCGGCGCGGTCGCCGGCCAGCTTCAGGGCATGACCGATCTGGATCTGGAGGTCGGCATCGCCCGGCATCCCCCGCTCCGCCTGGCGGTAGGAGGCGACGGCGCCAAGCGCGTCGCCCTGTTCCTTCACGCAATGGCCGTGCTGGACCCAGATGCCCCAATCCTCCGGCCGCTGCGCCAGCCAGGCGGCGTAGCCCTCGGCGGCGCCGCGCCAGTCGCGCGCATCGCGCCGGCGATCCGCCTCGCCCAGCAGGCCCGCACCCTCGCTCCGCCGCACACCATCCATGCCCGAAGAATCCCGCCCAAGTGTTGCGGGGGATGGTCTAGCGCATGCCAACGGGTTCGGGCAGCGGCATCATGGCCAGGGCCTCCAGCATCCCCGCCGGGTCCATCACCCGCCGGGGCAGGCTGATGCGGGCCAGGGCGTGGCCGAAGCGCAGGTCGATCCCCTCCGGGTCCAGGCCAATGGCGCGCCAGCCACCCGCCTCGCCGCCCTGCCGCAAGGCATGCGCGCGCAGGGTGGCGGCGTGGTCGGCGTTCAGCCGGCGCAGCAGCTCCGGCTCCGCCGCCACCAGCGCCTGCGCGTCCGCGAGGTCGGTCAAAAGATCGGCACCGGTCAGTTCGGGGGCGAGGCGCGCCCCGCCCAGCATGTCGATGCCATTCGGCGTCACGCGCCACAGGCCGAAGCTGGCCAGGGTCGTGGTCACCGTCATCCTGGGGTGCCGGGCCAGGTAGCGGCGCAGCGCATCGGGATCCTCGACCGGCACCGCCCGCCCGGTCAGCGTCAGCCTGACATTTGGCATCGCCGCGCCGTCCCCCTCCCGCATCTCCACCATCAGCGAGATCCGCGGATCGGCCAGCAGGTTGCGGGTGTGCAGCGCGATGCGGTTGATCCGCAGCAGCGGCGCGCCGGCCATGTCGGTGGCGATCGGCGCGGAGGAGACGAAGGGATAGCCGCTGCCGGCATCCAGGGTTCCCAGGGCGGCGAAGCGGGCCAGCCGCAGCACCCGCCGCGCATGGGCGGCCATGTCGGCATCCGGATCGCCCACCGGCGGCAGGTCATGGGGGCGGGGCGTGATGGGAGGTGGGGTCGGCATCAAAGGGGTCCGTGGCGTCATGGGCCAGGGACCTTAACCATCGGCGGCAGGCCAGGACATCGCTTTCCGGGCCTGCCGCGCCCGGCTCAGACGCGGCCGTAGGTGTCTTCCAGGCGGACGATGTCGTCCTCGCCGAGATAGGAGCCGGACTGCACCTCGATCAGGGTCAGGGGGATCATCCCCGGATTCTCCAGCCGGTGGACGCAGCCCAGCGGCAGGTACAGGCTCTCATTCTCCCGCAGCAGGATGCGCTCGCCGTCCCGCTCCACCATGGCGGTGCCGGCCACCACCACCCAATGCTCCGCCCGGTGATAGTGCTTCTGCAGGCTCAGCTTGCCGCCCGGCCGCACATTGATCTTCTTCACCTGGAAGCGCGTGCCCAGCGCCACCCCCTCATACGACCCCCAGGGGCGGTAGACGCGGCGATGTTCCGTCGCCTCCTGCTGCCCGGCGGCCTTCAGCTTCTCCACCATCTTCTTCACGTCCTGGGCGCGGTCGCGGTGGCAGGCCAGCACCGCGTCGTCGGTGACCACCAGCACCACATCCTCCAGCCCGATCACCGCCGCCAGGATGCCTTCCGAGCGCACGAAGCAGCGCTTCGCATCCAGCAGCGCCACCGGCCCCTTCGTCGCATTCCCGGCCCCGTCCTTCGCCGCGATGTCCCACAGCGACGACCAGCTTCCCACATCCGACCAGCCCGGCTCGCAGGGCACCACGGCCGCCAGCTGCGTGCGCTCCATCACCGAGGTGTCGATGGAGACCGAGGGCGCCGACGCGAAGCCCGGCCCCAGCCGCACGAAGCCGAGGTCCCGCACCGCCTCCGCCACCGCGCCCCGGGCGGCGGCCAGCACCTCCGGCGCATGGGTGGCGATCTCCGCCAGCAGCGTTGCCGCGCGGGCGACGAACATGCCGCTGTTCCACAGATGCCGCCCGCCCTGCAGGAAGCGCTCCGCCGTCGCCGCATCCGGCTTCTCGACGAAGCGGGCGATCTGCTGCGCCCCCTCCGCGCCCGGCAGCGGCGCGCCGAGCTCGATATAGCCATAGCCGGTCTCCGGCATGGTCGGGCGGATGCCGAAGGTGGCAATGCGGCCGGTGCCCGCGGCGGCTGCGGCGATCGCCAGGGCCTGGCGCAACGCCGGGACATCCTGCACCGCCGCATCGGCCGCCATGATCCAGAGCGTGGCGCCCGGCGCCTCCTCCCCGATCAGCACGGCCGCGGCGGCGATGGCGGCCGCGCTGTTGCGCGCCTCCGGCTCCAGCACGATGCGCGCGCCGTCGATCCCGGCCTCGCGCAATTGTTCCGCGACCAGGAAGCGATGCGCCTCGCCGCAGACCACCACCGGGGCGGCGAAGCCCGGGCCCCGCGCCCGCGCCGCCGTCTCCTGCAACATGGTCCTGCCCGAGGTCAGCGGCCAGAACTGCTTGGGATATCCCTCCCGCGACAGCGGCCACAGCCGGCTGCCCGTGCCGCCGCACAAGATCACAGGAACGATCAAGCCATCCAGGTGCTCGGCGAGGGGCACGGCGTCTTGAGGCATCGGGGGTTCTCTTTCCTGCGGTCTTGCCGGTATGTCGCAGGGATAGGGAAAAATAAAGGCGAGGCGACAGCACAACCATGTCGTGCCGTGTCGCGCCGCCATCGATGAGGTTGACGCCGGCCACCACAGGCCGTTTACGGGGCCAGGGCGATCAGGCCGTGAGCAGGAGAGGATGACCGTTGGCGAAGCCCCGCATCGCGATCGACGGCTACAACCTGGCGCTGGACCAGGGCACCGGCGTCGCCACCTATGCCCGCAACCTGTCGCAGCGCCTCGGCGCCATGGGGGCCGAGGTCGGCGTCCTCTATGGCCAGCGCGGCTCCACCGGCAATGACCAGCTGCTGCGGGAGGTCACGCTGTATGACGCGCGCCCGAAGCCGCCGCACTGGCTGAAGCGGGCCATCGACGATTTCGTCCATGGCCTGAAACTGTCGATGGGGGAGGAGGCGAAGCGCGTCCAGCTGACGGATGCCGTCATCCGCAAGGGGCTGGAAGCCCGCCTGCCCTATGCCGACACCGCCTGGAACATCCCGGAACTGTTCCGCGCCGCGGTGCAGAGCTTCGGTGCCAAGAACAGCATGGGCAAGGTGCGGCTGCCGGACCGGCAGGATGTCATGCACTGGACCTATCCGCTGCCGCTGCGGGTGGAGGGTGCGAAGAACATCTACACCATCCACGACCTGGTTCCGCTGCGCATGCCCTATGCGACGCTGGACGTGAAGCGCCGCTACCTGGGCACCTGCCGCGCCATCGCCGCGACGGCCGACCATATCGTGACGGTCAGCGAGGCCTCGAAGCGGGACATCATCAACCTGCTCGGCATCCCGGCGGAGAAGATCTCCAACACCTTCCAATGCGTGGAAATCCCCGACCGCCTGGCGCGCAAGCCGGAGAATCTGGCGCGCGGCGAGGTGGAGGGCGCCTTCGGCCTGGAATGGGGCAATTACTGGCTGTTCTTCGGCGCCATCGAGCCGAAGAAGAATGTCGGCCGGCTGATCGAGGCCTATCTCGCCTCCGGCAGCACCGCGCCGCTGGTGATCTGCGGCAAGCAGGCCTGGCAGATGCGCCAGGAACTCGGCCTGATCTATGAGGACGACCAGCGGATCATGGCCGATCCCGGCCCCTTCGATGGCGTGCAGGCGCTGACCCGCAAGCTGCGGGACCGCGTGATCCTGCTGGACTACGTGCCCTTCCGCCTGCTGATCAGCCTGATCCGCGGTGCCAAGGGCATGCTGTTCCCCTCATTGTATGAGGGCTTCGGCCTGCCGGCGCTGGAGGCGATGCTGCTCGGCACCCCGGTGATGACCAGCAACACCTCCAGCCTGCCGGAGGTGGTGGGCGATGCCGCGCTGACCGTCGATCCCTATGACACCAGGGCGATGGCGGAGGCGATCCAGGCGCTGGATGGCGATGCCAACCTGCGCGCCGAGCTGTCGGCGCGCGGGCCGAAGCAGGCGGCGCTGTTCGACGCCGCCCATTACGACCGCCGGCTGGCGGAGATGTACAGCCGGATCGGCATCACGCTGAATAGCTGATTGCCTCAGACGCCGGCGCGGCCTCCGGCTTCGGGGCAGTGCCCCGAATGGCTGCGCGACACTCGCGGCGGCCATTCGGCCGCTCGCCCGCCTGCGGCGGGCGCCTTTGTGGGATGCCTCAGGCGCCGGCCACCGGCACGCTACCGCACCAGAACCTCCGCCGCCTCCCGCGTCTTGGCCACGGCTTCCGCCGCCTGCGCCACGGCGCCCGAGATGCCGGCGATATTGCCGGAGACGGTGGAGACCGCGGCCGAGGCATTGTGCATGCTGGCCGACATCCCCCGGGTGACCACGCTCTGCTCCTCGACGGCCGAGGCGGTGGCGGCGACGCTTTCGCGCACCGTCGTCACCGCGTCCCGGATCGCGCCCAGCGCGGAGGCGACGGTGGCGGAGGTCGCCTGGATGCCGTCGATCTCCCGCGAGATCTGCTGCGTCGCCTGCGCCGCCTGCACCGCCAGGTTCTTCACCTCGCTCGCCACCACGGCGAAGCCCTTCCCGGCCTCCCCGGCGCGGGCGGCCTCGATCGTCGCGTTCAGCGCCAGCAGATTGATCTGGCTCGCGACGTTGCGGATCAGGCCGACGATATTGGTCATCGCCTGTGCCGCGCTGGCCAGGGATTCGGTGTTGTCCGCCACCGCCACGGTCTGGCTGAAGGCATCGTCGGTGGCGCTGCGGGAGCGTGCCATGCTCTGCGCGATCTCCCCGATCGAGGCGGCCAGCTGCTCGGCGCTGGCCGCCACCTGCTGCACGCTCTGCGCCGTCTCATCCGCCGCGCCGGCGGCGGATTGGGCTTCCGAGGTGGATTGCGCGATGGCGCCGTCGATCTCGGCGAAGTTGCTGTCGATCAGCGTCTTCAGATCCGCCAGAAGCTGCATCTGCGTGCTGATGTCGGTGGCGAACTTCACCACCTTGCAGGGCTTGCCGCTGGCATCGAGGATCGGGTTGTAGGCACCCTCGATCCAGACCACGCGACCGCCCTTGCCCAGGCGCCGGAACTGGCCGGCCTGGTGCTCGCCCCGGCGCAGCTTGTCCCAGAAGGCGGTGTAGTCGGCGCTGCCGCGGGTCGCGGCATCGACGAAGATGCTGTGGGACCGGCCGCGCACCTCCTCCAGCGTATAGCCCAGCGCCTTCAGGAAATTCGCATTGGCATCGAGGATGGTGCCATCCAGCGCGAACTCGACCACCGCCTGCGAGCGGTCGATGGCGGCGATCTGGCCGGCGAAATCCACGTTCTGCAGCCGGTCGCGGGCATCGGCCCATTCCACCACGAAGCCGGTGCGCTGGCCCTGCTCCGTCAGCGGCGTCACCAGCAGGTCGAAGGCGCGGCCGCCGACCCGGATGGTGGCGGCATGCGGCGCCTTCAGCGCCGCCAGCATGCCGCGCTGATGCCCCGGATTCTTGTGGAAGACGTCGATGCTGCTGCCGATCAGCCGCGCCGCGCTGAAATTCGGCAGGTCGCGCTTCAGCTCCGCCTCCGCCTCCTGCATCAGCTTGATGGCGGCGTGGTTCATGTAGCGGATGACAAGGTCGTTATCGGCCACCATCACACTGGCGCGCAGCGCATCGAGCGCGCGGGCCGTGGCGGGAGGCTGGGCTTTGCGGGTCAGGGTGGCGAACATCGGAGGGGGTGACCTTGTTGGGGCAACCCGCACACAATGCAGTGAGTCTGGTTAACCGCGCCCTGATACCGCTGCGCAATTCGTCAAGCCGGCGCCATCAATTTGTCACGTGATGCGCTGCATCGCCACCTCGGGCGCGGCCAGCCCCTCGAAGACCGGCCGGGCGAAGTAGAAGCCCTGCATGTAGCGCAGCCCCATGGCGCGCAGCGTCGCCACCTCCTCCGCCCGCTCCACCCCCTCGGCCACCACCTTGATGCCAAGCTCGGCGCCGAGGCCGACCAGGCTGGCCAGGATCGCCCGGCGCACGCGGTCCTGGTCGCAATCCCGCACCAGGCCGCGGTCGATCTTGATGATATCCGGCTTCAACTCCGCCAGGCGCAGCAGGCCGGAATAGCCGGTGGCGAAATCATCCAGGGCGATGCGGAAGCCATGGCGGCGATATTCCGTGATGATCGCGCGGGTATGGGCGACATCGACGATATGCTCATTCTCGACGAATTCGAAGGTCAGCCGGTCCAGCGGGAAGCCGCTTTGCGCAGCGGTCTGCAAGGTGCGGAGAATGCAGGCGCGCGGCTCATAAACCGCATTCGGCATGAAGTTGATGTTGAGCTGGGTGGTCATGCCGAGCTGGGCCGCCAGTTCGATCGCCTTCACCCGGCAGGCCTGGTCGAAGGCATAGATCGTCTCCGCATCCACCTGGTCCAGCACGCTCTGCGCCCCCTCCCCGCCCGGGCCACGCACCAGCGCCTCATGCGCGTCGATCCGCTGCATCTCGACGTCGATGATCGGCTGGAAAGCCATGGTGAAAGGGAACAGGGGGCGCGTTGTCCGGCAGGCGACACAGGCCTTGGCAGCAGGGGACATGGGGCGTTGGTCCAGGAAACGGGCAATAGGCGAACGCGTTTCTCGGCGCATCCGGATGACGGAACCGCTAACAGTTGGGGTCCGCCACCCTTAACGTCACTTCACGCTTCGGTTTCACGCCAAGCTTCCGGGATAGAAGCGCCGCAGCAGCCCTTCCAGATGGACGCGCAGATAGGCGATCCCGGCAGCCGGCAGCGCCCGCCGCCATTCACCCGGCTGGCCGGCGCGGTAGTGGGAGGTCACATCCACCTGACCCGGCGCGCGGCCGGTCAGGGCGGCAAAGCTGTGGCGTTCGGCGGGGGGCAGCAGATGGCCGGGATGGGCGGCCTTCAGCAGGGCGCCGAGCCGCTCATTCGGGCGCAGCACCATCTCCTCCATCCGCAGGGTGGTGAAGCGGGCATCGTCGAAATCCCAGCGCCGCAGGGCATGCAGCGGCCCGACCGACTCGGGGTGGAAATCCGCGCGTTCGAGGAAGGCGATCGTCAGCAGCATGCCCTCCGCCTCCGGCACCTTCCGCAGCAGCGCCTGCTGTGCCGCGAGCTGCGGCCAGCCCTCGGTCGGATGGGTGTTGCGGTGGGAATGGTAGGCGGAGACCACCAGGTCCAGCGGGTCGCGGATGATATGGATGCCGCCCGGAATGCGCCCGGCCAGGAAGCCGTGATCGGCATTGGCCAGGATCGCCACATCCGCCGGCCGGTCCGGCAGGGCGGCGCTGTGATGGGTGGCGAAGCTGGAAAGCCCGTTGATGCGGGCATAGGCATCGACATAGCGCGCCAGCCAGGCGCTGGCGCATTTGTGGTGCGTCAGGACGAAGACCGGCATCAGGCGGCCCGCACGAATACCACCCGCGCCGCGCCATGCTCGCGGGTTGCGACCTCCGCCCAGCCCGGCACCTCCAGCGTCTCCTCCCGCCCCAGCTCCGCCACCACCAGCGCGCCTGGCGCGATCCAGCCGGCGGCGCCGAGCGCGGCGAGGGCCTTCGGCACCAGATCCTTGCCATAGGGCGGGTCGAGCAGGATGAGGTCGCAGGGCGCGGCCGGGGCACGCGGGCGCAAAACGTCGCCGCCCAGCACGGTGCAGCGCGCTTCCTCCTTCAGGCTGGCCACGTTCTGCCGCAGCACCGCCAGCGCCACGCGGTCCTGTTCCAGGAAGCTCGCATGGGCGGCGCCGCGCGACAGCGCCTCCAGCCCCAGGGCACCGCTGCCGGCGAAGGCGTCCAGCACGCGCCTTTCCTCCACCGCCTCCGCCCCCGCCCAGGGGGCATGGAGAAGCATGTCGAAGATGGCCTGGCGGACACGGTCGCTGGTCGGCCGCGTGGTCTCCCCCGGCGGCGCGGCCAGCCTACGCCCGCGGTGGAGTCCGGCGACGAGTCGCAGCACGCGGGGGCCTCTTCGGTTCGGCATTGCGGGCGCGCGGGATATTGCCCGGGCGGGGCGGGCGCTTGGAAACCGGCGCGGCGGGTTCGGCAGGCGGCGGGGCGGCGGCTGCGGCGGCCTCGGCCTCCACCTCCTCCCGCCGCCTTCGCTTGGCGGGGGCCTCGCCGATGCCGAGCTGTTCGCGCATCACCTTCGGATGCACCTCCTCCACCGCGCCCTTGGGCAGGGTGCCGAGCTGGAAGGGGCCATAGGCGGTGCGGATCAGCCGGGTGACCTGCAGGCCGAGATGCTGCATCACGCGGCGGATCTCGCGGTTCTTGCCTTCCTTCAGGCTGACCGTGAGCCAGGCGATGCCGCCCTGGCGGCTGTCCAGCCCGCATTCGATCGGGCCATAGGCCACGCCCTCGATGGTCACGCCACGAGCCAGCGCCGCGAAGGCGCGTTCATCGACATGGCCGAAGACCCGCACGCGGTAGCGGCGCAGCCAGCCATTGCTCGGCAGTTCCAGCTTGCGAGCCAGGGCGCCGTCATTGGTCAGCAGCAGCAGCCCCTCGCTGGTCAGGTCGAGCCGGCCGATGGAGATGACGCGGCCCAGCGCCGGCGGCAGGCGTTCGAACACCGTCGGCCGGCCCTGCGGGTCCTTATGGGTGGTGACCACGCCATCCGGCTTGTGGTGGCGGAACAGCCGCGTGCGTTCCGGCATGGCCACCGTCTTGCCGGAGACGGAGATGCGGTCGCCCGGCTGCACGAAGGTGGCGGGGCCATCCACCTTCTTGCCATTCAGCTTCACCACGCCCTCGGCGATCAGCTTCTCCGCATCGCGGCGGGAGGCGATGCCGGCGCGGGCCAGGAACTTGGCGATGCGTTCGCCGCGTTCCGGGCTGTCCTCGGTCTCGTCGGTCATCGGCGTGCTGCTTCCACGAAGGCCGCGAGGATGTCCGGGTCGCGCGGGTCCACGGCATATTCCGGGTGCCATTGCACGCCGAGGGCGAAGCGGTGGCCGGGCAGCTCGATGCCCTCCACCACCCCATCCGGCGCCACGGCATTCACCACGCCGGACCCGGCGGTGGCGACCGCCTGGTGATGCGCGCTGTTCACCGCCATGCGTGCGCCGCCGACGATGCTGGCCAGCAGCGTGTCCGGCGTGATCGCCACCTCATGCCCCGGCTCGGTGCGCGGATTGGGCTGTTCATGCGCCAGCGCGCCCGGCACCTCGTCCGGAATGTGTTGTATGAGTGTCCCGCCCAGCGCCACCGCCAGAAGCTGCTGGCCGCCGCAGATGCCGAGAACGGGCATGTCGCGGTTCAGTGCGGCGCGCACGGCCGCCAGTTCGAAATCCGTCCGGCCCGGCTTCAGCGTCACCTTCGGATGCGGCGCCCCGCCGCCCCAGAGCGCGGGATCGACATCGAAAGCGCCGCCCGTGACGAGCAGGCCATCGATGGCGTCGAGATATTCCACCGCCAACTCAGGATGATGCGGCAGGGCGACGGGCAGGCCGCCGGCGGCGATGATGCTGGCAAAGTAGTTCTGGCGGAGCGCGTACCAGGGCAGCTTCGACCAGCCACCGGCCGGTTCCGCATCCAGGGTCACGCCGATGACCGGGCGTTTGTTCATGCCGGTTGCTAGACCGCGGCCCGCCGTCAGGGCAAGCATCGCGCCATGTCCCCGATGGAAATCGCACTGCAACAGGCCCATTCCGCCGCCGCGCGGGGCGAAGTGCCGGTCGGCGCCGTGGTGACGGACGCCGCCGGCCGGGTGCTGGCCCAGGCCGGGAATGAGGTGGAGGCCCGTCGCGACCCCTCCGCCCATGCCGAGATGCTGGCGCTCCGCGCCGCCGCCGCCGCCATGGGCGACAAGCTGCTGCCCGAGGCGACGCTGTGGGTGACGCTGGAGCCCTGCGCCATGTGCGCCCAGGCCGTCGCCTTCTTCCGGGTGAAGCGCCTGGTCTTCGGCGCCTATGACCCGAAGGGCGGCGCCGTGGAGCACGGCCCCCGCCTGTTCACCCAACCCACCTGCCACCATGCGCCGGAGGTGGTGGGCGGGGTGCGGGAGAGCGAGTCGGCCGCGCTGCTGCGGGGGTTTTTCGCCGGCCTGCGCTAATGCTCAATCCATCTGGATGTTGAAACGCCGGATCACCGCCCCGTACTGCGTGACCGTGTCCTGCATCAGCCGCCCCAGCTCCTCCGGCGTCGAGGACACCGCCGCGGCGCCCGTGCCTTCCACCGCCGTGCGATATTCCGCGGAGGCGACGGCGGCGGTGACCAGCTCATTCACCCGCCGCACCACGGCGGGCGGCGTGCCGGCGGCACCGCAGATGCCGAGCCAGCCGAAGGCCACCAGGTTCATCCCCTGCTCGGTCAGCGTCGGCACCCCCGGCGCCACGCTCAGCCGTTCCGGGCTGGTGACACCGATGGCGCGCACCTGGCCGCCCTGGGCGAGCGGCATGGTGTTCACCAGCGGGCCGACGAACAATTGCAGCCGCCCGGCGATCAGGTCCTGCAGCACCGGCGGCGTGCCGCGATAGGGCACCTCCACCATGGTCACGCCGGCCGCGCCCTCGAACATCCGGGCGACGAGGTTGGGCATGGAGGCGGGGCCGACATGGCCAAAGGCCATCCCCTCCGGCCGGGCCTTCGCCAGCGCGACGAATTCCGTGACATTGGTCGCGGGCACGCTGTTCGGCACCACCAGCGCATAATAGGCGCGGGTGATCTGGCTGATCGGCGCCATCTCCCCCAGCCCATAGGGGCGGCTGGCGCTCATCGTGTTCAGCGCGTCGATATAGGTGCAGACCAGCAGCGTATGGCCGTCGCGCGGCTGGGACAGCACATGGTCCAGCGCGATGCGGCCGCCGGCACCGCTGCGATTCTCCACCACCAAAGGCTGGCCGAGCTGGCTGCGCAGCTTCTCCGCGATGATGCGGGCGGGGATGTCGGTGGGGCCACCGGCCGGGAAGCCCACCACCAGCCGCACCGGCCGCGCCGGCCAGGCTTCCTGCGCCACGGCCGGCATTCCGCACAGCAGCGCCAAGGCCGCCGCGAGTCCTCGCATCACCATCGTATTTGTCCTGACGTTTCCCGGGGCGCAGCGTGGCGCAGCCGGGCGGCAGGCTCAAGCCCCGATGGGTCGCCCCAGCACCCCCGCCGCGCGCGGATCCCACCACCAGGCGGGGTCCGGCCCGACCATCACCCCGGCCTGGAAGCGCGGCGCCGGGCGATGCTTCGCCGTGCCGGCCAGCACCTCCTGCCCCCGTTCGGTCAGGCGCCAGGGCGTATCACGCGCGATCAGCCGCAGCGGTCCGGTGGAAAGCCGCTCCGCCATGTCACGCACGATCAGGTCGGTCATGTGGAAGACGGGATCGGCTTCGCGCAGCGCGCGATGCGCGGCGGCCAGGTCGCCCGCCCCTTCGGCCACGGCGCGCAGCAGCAGCCTTTCGCTCAGCGCCAGGCCATCGGCGCGCCAAGGCAGGTCCTGCAGATGGCGACGCATCGCCCCGGCGAGATGCGGCAGGGGCGAGGCACGGCGGGTCAGCCGGTCCAGCGCCACCGGATCGGGGCTGGCGAAGGCGGCCCAGGCCTCCGCGCCGGCTTCCAACTGCAGCGCCGTCAGCGGCCGCGGTTCCAGCGCCGCCACCTCCTCCGCCGGCATTGTCGCGAAGGGGCGCCTGCCATCCGCCGGCATCAGGAACAGCCGCCCGTCCAGCGGCGCGCGGCCCGCCAGCAGCGACAGCACCCGGATCAGGCAGGCCTGGTCCCAGAGGTCATGCTCGAACCACAGCAGCACCCGGTCGAACTTCGCCAGCGCGTTCAGCGCCATGTATTCGCGGCCGAGGCGCAGCCGCGCCGCCTCCACATCCACCCCGGCATGCAGGGCGATGACGCGGGCGCGGCGGCCCATATAGGCGATCAACTCCTCATCGGAGACGGCGCCGATGCAGACCGGATCGGCGATCGGCAGGTAGTCGCCCTGCCAGCCGGCCAGCGGCAGAAGATCACGAAGGTCGTCGCCGCAGCGGATATGGGCCGTGGAGGTCATGCCCGCCCATGCCACGATGCGGCCAGACGGAAAAGAGGCGCGGGCGGGGTCACCCGCGCCGGTTCATTACAGCCGCAGGCCGAGGCGGCGGATCATCGCCCCCTCCTCCTCATATTGGCGGCGCATGAAGGAGGCATAGTCCTCCGGTCCCAGATGGAAGGGTGCCATGTCGAAGCGGTCGAGGATGGCGACATGGGCCGGGTCGAACAGCGCCTCCCGGAACGCATCATGCAGCACCTTCACATGATCGGGATTCATCCCCTTCGGCCCGGCCAGGCCGTAGGGGGAGGCCGAGACGATGTCGATGCCGCTTTCCTTCAGCGTCGGCACATTGGGGAAGCGCTTGGCGCGCTCCGCCGTCCAGGTCACCAGCAGCCGCATCCGGCCGGACTGCACCAGCTCCGACCAGCCGGAGCTGTCGGCGCTGGCCTGGATCTGGTTGCCGAGCAGCGCCTGGCTGTTCTCCGCCCAGCCCCGGAACGGCACATGCGTCCATTCGATGCCGCGCTGGCCCGCGATCTGCTCCATGGTGATGTGCAGCGAGGTGCCGACGCCCGGCGTGCCGTAGTTCACCCGGCCCGGATTGGCCTTCGCGTAATCCAGGAACTGCTCCAGGTTCTGCCAGGGGCTTTCCGCATTCACCACGATGCCGAACAGATAGCCGGTCAGGTGGATGACGTAGGAATAGTCCTCCAGCGGGTTGAACAGCGCCCGCTGCGCCATCTGCGGGTGGCGCAGCACGCTGATCGGCATCTGCGACAGCACGTAGCCATCCGGCCGCTCGCTCAGCAATTGCTGCGGCCCGAGGATGCCGCCCGCGCCGGCGCGGTTCTCGATGACGATGGGCTGGCCGAGGCGCTTGGAGGCCTGTTCAGCCAGGACGCGCATCTGGATATCGGTGGTGCCGCCGGCGCCCCAGGGCACGATCAGGCGGATCGGCCGGTTGGGATAGCGGTCCTGCGCCCAGACGGTGGGGGCGGCGAGCAGTGACGCCCCCAGCCCCAGCGTGGCACGGCGACCCATGGCGAAACGGATTGGGCTGGTCATCGAACGTGTTCCCCTGCAACGCGCCGGCCTTCGGGCCGGTTCTGGCCAGAATGCCTATCGCGCGCCGTTCCCGGCCGCAACAGCCGGATGGATGACCAGGGGGTGATGTGGTGGCTGCCACCGCCGCCTGGGGCGCGGCGGTGGCAGGCGGGATCAGTTCATGAAGACCCGCGCCGAGAGCGCCGACTGGAAGATCAGGTTCAGCAGGTCGCGCGCGATCTGGAAGTTCTTCGGATCCAGGCGCGGCAGGGCGATCAGCTCGTCGCCCGGCGCCGGGCCTTCCGTCGGCTCCAGGATCAGCTCGCCCGAGGCCTTGCGGATCATCACCTGGCTTTCCACGCCGCGCTCGGCGAAGCCGCCGGCAGACCGGATATAGTCGGGGATCCGCATGTCGGGACGCCAGATCACGGCCTGCGGCACCGACACCTCGCCCGAGACCAGCACGGTCTGCACCCGCTCCGGGATCACGACGACGTCGCCATCCTCCAGCCGCACATCGGCGCAGCGGCCGGTGCGGTCCATCACCACCAGGCGGCCCTCGGGGCGCGTGCGCCGGGCGCGCTGGATATAGGTGGAGACCAGGTTGGCCTCCACCGCGCGGATTTCCGCCACGCCGGTGGTGGAGGAGACGGACATGAACAACTGGCGCTCCAGCCGGTCCATCGCCTCGTTGATCACCCGGGTCTGCTGGGCCGCGACGGAGGGGCGCAGCAGGAAGACGCCGGCGGGATTGGCCAGCACCGGATCCACCGCGACATGGTCGAGCAGCGTGCAGAGCGTGGTGTCGCGATCGGCGATCAGGACGGAGGGGCCGATGCGGCTGCCCTCGACGCTGACGCGCACGGTCGGCGCGGGGCTGTCGGTGATGAAGGTGATGGTGTCCTGGTCCATCAGCTGCAGGCTGTTCAGCTCCCGCACCGTGGCGTAGCGGGCGAAGGGCTGGCTGCCGCGGGTGCCGCGGATCACCGCATTGGTCGCGGAAGGCAGCGGGGAGGCGAGGCGCAGCAATTCGCTGCCCGGCATGGCACGGCCGGAGACCTCGAACAGGAAGTTGTTGCGCACCGCGCCATCGGCCCCGACCATGGCGCCCTGCGGCGCGACGACCACCGTGTCACCTTCCTGCATGGTGATATTGGGCAACTGCCCGGTCAGCAGGAAGCGGTACAGGTCCACCCGCGCCACGGTGCGGCCACCGCGATTCACCACGATGTCGCGATAGGAGCCACGGCCCGGATCGACGCCGCCGGCACGGGTCAGGTAATCGAGGATGCTGTCCGAGCCGGCGCCCATGTGGCGGCCCGGCAGGCGGACATAGCCGGTGACGAAGACGCCGACCTGGCTGGCATTGAGCAGCACGGCATAGACCTGCACCTGCTGCGAATAGACGCGGCGCACCTCCGCCTCCACCACCCGCTGCACGTCGCCCGCGCGCGTGCCGGCGAGCCGGATGGGGCCGATCTGCGGCAGGAACAGGTTGCCCTCCGGATCCACCACGCCCACCACCGAGGCCTCGATGAAGCCCCAGATGGTGACGGAAACACGGTCGCCGGCGCGGATCACGTAGTTCGGATTGGGCGAATCGGTGGCCGACGGCGGTGCCCGGGTGAACAGCGCCGCGCCGAACACCACGGTGGCCGGCCCCGCCGAGCGGGAGGGATCGCCGATCGGCCCGACCGCCGTGGGGCCGCCCTCCGCCGCGGTGGAGGAGCCGGCGCGGGAGGTGGTGATGGAATCGCCCGCCGTGCCCAGCAGGTTCGGCAGCGTGCCGACCTGCGGGCCACGCGCGCCCTGGCCCGTGGCGGTGCCGGGTGGCATCACCTGCGCGCTGGCCAGGCCGGGCAACAGCAGCGCCAATGCCAGGGCCAGGCGTGGCAGCAGGTGGGGCAGGCGACGAAGCAAGTCGGTCATGTCGGGCACAATCCGGAAGTAGGGCCAACCGAGGCCGGCCGGCCGTTAAACTGTCCTGTCTGATTGCAGAATGCCAGGACATCGGCGCGCGCCGGAAGGGGCGCGCGCCACACTCCTCAGCTTGCGTGTTCGCGCGCCCCGGCGATCACCAGCCAGCCGATGGCATAGAGCACCGTCAAGGCGATCAGCAGGGTCATGGTGTTGAACATGGCCTTGGGGAAGGTGGCGCGTTCCGGCAGGTTGGGTTCGACCACCCGCATCAGGAAGACCTGCTGGCGCTGCGCATCGGCGCGCGCCACTTCCAGCGATCCGATGGCGGAGGAATAGATCCGCTCGGCGAATTCGCGTTCGAGCTGAAGCCGCTCATAGCCGGACAGCTGCTGGGTCAGGGTTTCGGAGCCGCTGGTGCGGCGCGACCGCTCGCTGGCGATCTGCGCCTGAAGCGCCGAGATGCGGTTGTTGAGCACCTGGATCTGCGGATTGTCCGGCCGCATGAAGGCCTGCTTCTCCTGCAACTCCGCCCGGGTCTGGGCCAGCGCCCCCTCCAGCCGGCCAACGGTCTCGACCGCGGTGCCGACGGAGGCGGTGGGGTCCAGCGTCTGCTCGCGTTCGCGGAAGGCGGTCAGGGCGGCGCGGGCGGCAACCACCCGTTCCTCGGCGATCGCCACTTCCTCGCGCCCCACGCGCAGCGTGTCCTGGGAGGTGCGGGCGGAGAAGCGGTTGACCAGCCCTTCCGACATGGTCAGCAGCGCCTCGGCGATGGCGGTCGCATCGTCAGGGCGATAGGCCTGCACCTTCAGGGTGATGATGCTGGTCTCCATGTCGTAGTCGACCGTGACGCGGCGACGGTAGTAGCGCAGCAGGCGCTCCGCCTCCGGATCCTCATACATCAGGCGGGAGACCCAGTCGGCCTCGGGCCGGCGCCAGATCGCGGCGAGGTCGAGCTGCTCCTGCAACGCGTTCACGGCGGAGATGCTGTCGACGAAGGAGGTGACGGCCTGCGCCTCCTCCAGGCCCGGCCGCATGGTACCGGCGCTGGCGCCGATGATGCTGGCGATGCCGGCCGCACCGCCGCCGCCGCCGCTGGAACCGGGCCGGCCGCGCACCAGGATACGCGCTTCCGCCTCATACATGTCGGAGGCGTAGGTGGCGTAGTACAGCCCGACCACCAGGGTCGGCAGCAGTACCAGCAGCATGTACCACCCCATGGGGCCGCGCGGGCGCATCCGCCCCAGGAGGCTGCGGCGCGGCCGCGCCTGCGCGCGCGGCAGCGCGCCCGGGCCGGAGGTGGTGGCAGCCTCAGAGGGCCGTATAGGTGGCGACAGCTTCATCGACGTCCTCGAAGAAGGTCAGGCTGCCTTCATTCAGCACCGCGGCCGTGCGGCAATACAGCTTCAGATGCTCAGGCACATGGGTGACGAGCACCAGGGAACGTCCCCGGGTCTTCTCGGCCAGGATCTGCTGCGCCCGGTTGACGAAGCGCTGGTCGCCGGTCGCCGTGACCTCGTCGATCAGGTAGCAGTCGAAATCCACGGCGAAGGACAGGCCCAGCAGAAGCCTGCCCATCATGCCGACCGAATAGGTCTTGGCCGGCATGTTCATATAGGGGCCAAGCTCGGCGAAGTCCTCGACGAAGTCGAGCACGCGCTTGATCGGCTGGTTGTAGATGCGGGCGATGAAGCGGGCATTGTCGGCGCCGCTCATGGAATTCTGCAGGCCGACGCCATGCGCCAGGGGCCAGGAGACGGACATGCGCCGTTCGATCCGGCCGGAGGTCGGGTGCTCCACCCCGGCCAGCATGCGCACCAGGGTCGATTTGCCCGCGCCGTTGCGGCCCAGGATGCCGACCGAATCGCCCGGGCGGATGATGCCGGAGACATTGCGCAGCACATGCTTCTTGCCGCCGCCGCGCAGGTCGTAATGCTTGGAGACGCGATCGAAATAGATCACTGCCCCGCCCTCAGAATTCGAGCCGCGCGCGCACGACGCGCACCGCCGCCAGGCCGAGCAGGTTGACCAGCACGACCCAGCCCAGAATGTAGGTCAGGTCGTAATAGGACGGAAGCATGTCGCCAAACATGCCGTCGCGCATCATCTCGTGGATATTGGCCTGGGGATTCCACAGCAATATCTCGCGCATCTGCCTTGGCAGGTAATGCAAGGCGAAGAGCGCGCCGGAGAAGGGCAGCGAGATGTAGGTCAGGGGATGAACGATGCGGTCCACGATCTCCCACCGCGCGGCACCGGCCGCCACCATCAGACCGAGGCCATTGGCAAAGGCGAACAGAAGCAGCAGGGCCGCGACCAGCGTCGGCAGGTCGTGGGGCGTCGAGCCCGCCCACCAGGCGCTGCCGGCGACGACAATGACCAGCACGCAGGTCACCGCCCCCATCTCCAGCAGGTTGCGCGCCAGCATGATGTCCACCAGCCGCACCTGACGATGGTACATCAGGGTCATATTCGCCTGGAAGGCGGTGCTGGCGCGGTTGATGATCGCGCGAAAGGCAAAATACGGCGCATAGCCGACCATGGCGAACAAAAACGGCGACACGCCGCTCGGGTTCGGCGCACGGGTCATGATCTTGAGCAGGCCAATCGCACTGGCCAGCAGCAGCGGCTCCAGGAACAGCCAAAGGAAGCCGAGATGGCCGCGGCCAAAGCGGGTCTGCAATTCGCGCAGCAGCAAGGCGTGGATGACACGCCGCTGAACCACCAGGCCTTCGATTGTCAGCGCCAGGCCGCTCTTGCGCTTCGGGATTCCCTCGGGCAGCCCACTCATGCCGCCGCTCGCGGCACTCATGGCGCGAATCTCACGGCCGGCCCGCGCCGCCGCCGCGCAGCAGCGGGCGGGCTTCCACCCAGCCGCCTTCCGGCGCGGCGCAGACCAGCCGGGCACGTTCGGCCATGCCGGCATCCACCCGCAATTCACGGCATTCGCGACCGCTGGCGGCGTGGTAGCTGCGCACCAGCCGCACCTGCGCGGTGCTGCCATCGGCCAGGGCCAGGCGCGTCGACGCGCCAGGCTGGGCCTGGCTGGCGAAGATCACCACCGGGTCGGTGGACACCACGGGCGGCCGGGCAGTGACGGCGGCATTGTTGAAAACGCGATCAGCGCGCGCACAACCCATCAGGGCGGCAACCCCGATCACCGCCACGAGGGCGCGCAGGGGCCGCGCCACCGAGGAGGAGCCGGCCAGCCGGTCCGAAGCAGGCCGGTCCGAGGCAGGCCGGTCCGAGCCAGGCCGGTCCGGGACAGGATGGCCCAGAATGCGCCGGGTCGCGGCTTGTGTGCGGTGCATCATGATGAAGAACACTAGCCGAAGGTCGTGCCTTAGGCAAAATGCAAATAACTTCATCTGTTTCACAGCAGGCGGCGCGGCGCGGTGGCATCGCTGGCCGGTCGCGCCCCAACCCCGAGGATGCCCCGCTGCCGATACTCCGGCTTCCCCCGGCCGAGCTGGCCGCCCTGCCCCACCTGCCGGCTTTCTTCCCCGGCCATGAGGTGCAGGCCGCCGAGCCGGCCGATGCCCAGGCCATGGAGGCGCCGGGCGCCGCAGCGCTGCGCTACAGCCCCGGCCCCTTCCGCCCGCCTTGCCTGGCGGGGCGGGAGGTGCCGGTGATGCTGGTGCTGGGCCAGGGACCGGACCCGCTGGCCAGCGCCCTCGACAACCCGCCGGCGCAGCCGGACCTCGCCCAGGCCAAGTCGGTGATCGCGGCGCTGCTGGCGATGCGGCCCGGCGCCCTGGGACAGCCGCTGCCGGCCGGGGGCGCCCGCGCCATCCTGCTCGACCCCTGCGACCCCGCCCGGCAGGCGGAGGCGATCGCCCAACTCGTGCGACTCCGCGCCGCCGGCACCGCGCCGCTGCTGCTGCGCGACCCCTTCGGCCCCGGCGAGGCCGTGCTGCCCGGCAGCCTGCCGGCGCCGGACCCCTGGGCGCTGCTCGATCTCGGCCTGCCGCTGCACGGCGCCAGCCTGTCACTGGGGCTGCTGGCGCTGGCGGCCGGGGTCCCGCTGGCCGATGGCCGCCTGGCCGGCGCCGACCCGGCCCTGTCCTGGGCCGCGCTGCTCGCCGCCACCCGGGCCGCGGACCCCTTCCACAACCGCCCCTGCCCGATTCCCCAGGCGCTGGAGCTGCTGGCGCTGTGGCAGGCCCGCGCCAGCGAATCGCGCGGCATCGCCGCCTGCCTCGGCGTGCATCCCTACAAGCGCGACCGGCTGCGGGAATTGCTGGCCAGCGACGCGCCACCGCCTGCCTTCGCCGCCACCCCGGACCGCGCCATCGCCATCGCCCGGCAGCGCGGCGGCGCGGTGCTGGCCTGGGCCGCCAGCGCGCCGCCGGACCTGCCCGCGCGCTGCGCCGAGGCCGGCGTGGCGCTGCGCTGGCTGGAAGATGGCTTCATCCGCTCCGCCGGTCTTGGTGCCGCCTTCCGCGCCGGCGCCTCCTTCGCCCTCGACCGGGGCGGCCCCTATTACGACCCGCAGGTGGAAAGCGACCTGGCGCGGCTGCTGGCCGAGGCCCGCTTCCCGCCGGACCTGCTGGAACGCGCCCGGTCCCTGCGCCGCGCGGTGGTGAACCGGGGGATCACCAAGTACAACCTGCCCGGCGCCATGCCGGAGATCACCGCCCCCGCCGGCCGCCGCCGCATCCTGGTGCCCGGCCAGGTGGAGGGCGATGCCTCCATCCGCCAGGGCGCCGGCGCCATCCGCCGCAACCTCGACCTGCTGCGCGCGGTGCGCGCCGCGGCGCCCGACGCCTGGCTGATCTACAAGCCGCATCCGGATATCGAGGCCGGGTTCCGGCGCGGCCGCATCGCCGCCGCCGACCTCGACGGCCTGGCCGACCAGGTGCTGCGCCACGCCCCGATGGCGCCGCTGCTCGGCCTGGTGGACGAGGTCCATACCATCACCTCCCTCACCGGCTTCGAGGCGCTGCTGCGCGGCCGCGAGGTGACCTGCTGGGGCACGCCCTTCTATGCCGGCTGGGGCCTGACCGAGGATCGCGGCCCCGGCGCCACCCCGCCCCGCAGCCGCCGCCTGACCCTGGATGAGCTGGTGGCCGGCACGCTGATCCTCTATCCGCGCTGCATCGACCCGCTGACCCGCCTGCCCTGCCCGCCGGAGGTGCTGCTGGACCGCATGAACCGCCCCGACCTGTTCCCCCCCGGCCGCCGCGCCCGCCTCCGCGCCGCCCAGGGTCTTGTCACGCGCGCCGTCGCCTGGATTAGGGGCTGGCGATGACGGGTATCGTCATCAGCGGCGCCTCCCGCGGCCTCGGCGCGGCGCTGGCCCGGCGCTACGCCGTGCCGGGCGCGCGGCTGCTGTTGACCGCGCGGTCCGCCGGGGCGCTGGAAGGCGTGGCCGAGGCCTGCCGTGCGCAGGGCGCCAGCGTGACAACCCTCGCCTGTGACATCACCGAGGCCGCGCCGCTCGCCGCCGCCCTGGCGGTGTTCGAGGCCGCCGGGCCGGTCGATCTGGTGATCGCCAATGCCGGCACCTCCGCCGGCACCGCGCCGGATGGCACGCCGGAGGATGCGGCGGCGGCGGCGCGGCAGGTGGCGGTGAACCTGATCGGCGCCATCAACCTGGTAGGTCCCCTGCTGCCGGGCATGCGGGCACGGCGGGCGGGGCGGGTCGGGCTGATCGCCTCCGTCGCCGGGCTGCGCGGCCTGCCCGACTTCCCGGGCTATTGCGCCAGCAAGGCCGGGCTGATCGGCTGGGGCGAGGGTCTGCGCGCCCAACTCGGCCCGCTCGGCATCCGGGTGACGGTGGTGACGCCCGGCTTCTTCGACAGCGCCATGGGCGAGCGCTTCCATGGAAAGCGCATGTTCGTGCTGAGCCAGGACCAGGCGGCGGATCGCGTGTGGCGCGCCCTGGAAGCCGGCGCGCCCCGCGCCGCCTTCCCCTGGGCGCTGGCGCTCGGCCTGCGCCTGCTGGCGCTGCTGCCGCCCCGCCTGGGTGACTGGGCGGTGCGGCGCATGCGCTTCCGGGTCAGCCCGGAGGGTTAGCCTTCACTCCACCACGGCGCCCGATGCGCGGATCACCGGCGCCAACTGGGCGGCGCTGGCGCGGCGGAAGTCCAACATCGCCTCCGGCGCCGTCCACCAGGGCGCCGCGCCATTCTCCTGGAACTTCGCCAGCAGGTCGGGGCTGGCCAGCGCCTGGCGGGTCAGCTCCGACAGCCGGTCCACGATCGCGCGCGGCAGCCCCGCCGGCCCGACGATCCCGGCCCAGGAGGTCAGCTCGAAGCCCGGCAGGAATTCCGCCATGGTCGGCACCTCCGGCGCCTGCGGGCTGCGCGTCCGGCCGGTGACCGCCAGCGCCCGGGCCTGGCCGCCGCGCGCGCTGGCCAAGCTCTGCGGGATATTGTCGAAGATCATGTGCACCCGGCCGGCCTGCACATCGAGCTGCGCCGCCGCGCCGCCGCGATAGGGCACATGCACCATGTCGAGCCCGGCCATCTGCTTGAACATCTCCCCCGCCAGATGGACCGTGGTGCCGGAGCCGGGGCTGGCGAAGGTGTAGCGGCCGGGATGGGCGCGGATCAGCGCGATCAGCTCCGGCACCGTCTGGGCCGGCACGTCCTTGTTGACGATCAGCAGGTTCGGCAATTGCCACAGCCCGCCGATATAGGTGAAGTCCCGCTCCACATCGAAGGCCATGTTGGGCCGCAGCGTCGGCGAGATGGCGAGCGAGGAGACGGAGCCGAGCCCGATCACCGTGCCATCCGCCGGCGACCGCGCGATGGCCGTCATGCCGATATTGCCGCCGGCGCCGGCGCGGTTCTCCACCACGAAGGACTGTCCGGCGATCTCGCCGAGCTTGGCGCAGACCAGCCGCACCAGCGTGTCCACGCCACCGCCGGGCGCGAAGGGGGTGATGAAGCGCACCGTCTGGTTCGGCCAGGCGCCCTGCGCCATCGAAACGCCCGGAATCGCCACTGTGGCCATCAGGCTGCGTCGTGAGATGAACATGGACCTCTCCCTTCCCCGCCAGCGGCTCTGCGGCGCTGGACACGAAAGGGTAACGAGACGCGACGGCACCGGTAAACGGACGTTGCGGCAGGGCGCCCTGCGGGGCACCGGGGACGGGATCACGAAATCGCGATCATCCGCCCCTCAATCCGCGCCGCGAACCGGCTCCGCCACCGGCGCCATCCGCCCTTGCGCCAGCGGCAGGAAGGGGCCGACCCGGTCCTCATCCAGCGCGGCGACGATGGCGCGCACCGCCTCCACCCGCCCTGCCCGCGCGTAGAAGACGCCGCGCAGCTGGGTGGTGCCCTGAAGCGCCGCCAGGAAGTCGTCGCGCAGATGCAGGTCGGGCAGCGCCGCCTCCGCCCAGAAGCGGTCGAGCGGCCCCTGATGCGCCAGCCCGGGCACGTTCCACACCGCCTGCCCCAGGGCCTTGGCCGGCCGGCCCAGCGCCAGGGCGCGCAGCCCCACGGTGCTGTTGATGGTGATCAGGCCGCGCGCGCGCAGCAGCATCGCATCCAGCGGCCCGTGATGCGCGACATGCACCCGCCCCGCCAGCCCCGCCCGCTGCGCCATCGACCTGATGCGCCGGCCCCAGCTTTTCAGGCAGGGGTCGAGCGGATGCACCTTCACCAGCAGCCGCGCCTGGGGTGGCGCCATCCGCGCGAAACTCTCCAGCACCTCCGCCATCGGGGTGTCGAGGTCGGGATAGGGCGAATAGGCGCGGACGGAGAAATCCGTCTCCATCTGCATGGCGAACAGCCAGAAAGGCGCGTCGCCGACCGCGGCCAGCGCCTGGGTGCCCTCCGCATGCTCCGCCCGCCGCCGCAGCAGGCGCCGGCCGATGCCGAGATAGGTGGCCACCGGATGGTGCAATTGGTGGCTGCGGTAATGCCGGAAAGGCCAGGGCGCGAGGTTGGCCAGGTGATAGGCCATGTCCCACATCGCCTGCAGGCGGAAATCGTCGCGGTAGCGCTCGGTCAGGTCGGCCCGCGGCAGGTTGGCGGCCAAAGCGCGGATGCGGTCGGGGTCGCGCGGGAAATGGCTGTCCCCGCCCATGCCATCCTGTTCCAGCGTCACCCAGTCGGGGCGGAAATAGCCGAAATCGGTGACCGCGACGAAGATGCCCCGGCGCTTCGCCGCGGCGATGGCGGCGCGGTGATAGGCCCGCTGCTCGCCCAGCAGCAGGATGTCAGTGATGCCGTGGCGGTCGAGGTAGCCGGCGATGAAATCCGGCCAGGCCTCCGCCGTCCCGCCATATTGCACCGCCGGCGGCGCGCCGGGCGGCTGGCGCCAGAACAGCCGGTCGCCGAGCGACAGGTTGATGCGGTGGACCGCATGGCCGAGCCGGGCCAGCCCGGCCGCGACCTCCGCGAAGACCGGGCTGATCGGCCCCTGCAGGAACAGGAAGCAGCGCGGCCCGGCCCGCCTTGTCCGCCTCCGGGCCTCCGCCGTCCCGACCGCCCGTGAATCCATTGCCGACATGCTGTGCCCATAGCCATCATCGGTGGCGGAACTGTCAATGCCGCCCGGGACGGAGCTGGTTTCGTGCTGTTTCAATCGAGGCCGCCGCGCCACAGCCGCCAGCGCCCATCGACCGGCGCGGGCAGCCGCGCCATGGCGTTCAGCATCGCCGCATTGCTGTCCAGAATCCATGAAATCTCAAGATGTTGCCAGCCCCGCAGCCGGCAATGCCCGATCGCCTCCCGCAGCAGCGCGCCCATCGCCAAAGCGGAGGCGGGGTGGCCGCGAAAATCCTGCGTGATGCCGAGCATCGGCAGCCGCGCGCCACGCACCTGCCCGGCGAGGGCAAGGCCGAGCCGCGCCCAGCCGAAGGGCAGCAGCCGGCCATTCCGGGGGATGGATTCGGCGATGTTCGGCACCACGGAGACCAGCCCGACCGGCTCGCGGTCCCATTCGGCGAAGATCACCTCCCCCCGCCACAGCAGGGGTCGCAGCAGCCGGCCGAGGCCCTTCACCTCCGCAGCCCCCAGCGGCACCGCGCCCCAATTGGCGCCCCAGGCGTCGTTGTAGAGGGCTGCGATACGGCGCAGCTCCCCGTCGAAGTCGCGCCGGACCAGCGGCCGCAGCCGCAGCCGCGCCATCTCCGCCGGGCGCTTCAGGGCCAGCGCGGCGAAGCGCGCCGAATGGCGCTCTGCCGCCACATCCAGCGTGCAGGCCAGCACGTCCCGCACCGGGGCGAGGCCGGCGGCGTCCAGCATCCCGGGCAGCCAGTCCGGGGAGCCGGGCATGCGCAGCATCGGCGCGCGGCCGAAGAAGCCGGCCTGGGCGCCGACCTCATGGTTGATGGTGAAGGAGAGCGGGCCGGTCATCTCCGCCCTGCCCTGCTCCCGGATGAAGCCGCGCGCCGCCGCCAGCAGCGCCGCCAGCACCGCCGGGTCCCGTTCCAGGCAGAGGAAGCCGAAGGTCGCGGGCGCGGCGGGGTCCCTCGGCACGCAGGCGGCGATGCGCCCGACCGCGGCGCCATCCTTCCAGGCCAGGAAGCGCTGCACCGCATGGTCCGCCAGGAAGGTGAAGACCGCCGGGTCGAACATCCGCGCCTCGTCCCAGCGCAGCGGCACGGACCAGCCCTGCGGACACAGGCGCGCCGGCAGGGCGTGGAAGGCGCGTGCCTCCGCCCCGCCACGGACAGGCCGCGCGGTGATCACCCGGCGAGGTCGGCCGGCGCCACCCCATCGGTGGCGGCCACCAGCGCCGCCACCGCGTCGCGCACATCCTGTTCGGAATGCTCGGCCGAGAGGAAGAAGCGCAGCCGCGCCAGCTTCTCCGGCACCGCCGGGAAGACGATGGGCAGGGCGTTCACCCCGTGTTCGAGCAAGGCGACGGAAACCCGCACCGCCCGCACCGAGCTGCCCAGCACCACCGGCACGATGCTCAGCCCCTCGGAGGCGCCGGTGTCGAAGCCGTGCTGCCGGCACAGGTCGCGGAACAGCCGGGCATTGGCCTGGAGCTTCGTCACCCGCCAGGGCTCCGCCAGCATCACATCCAGCGCCGCGGCGGCGGAGGCCGCGAGCGGCGGTGACAGGCCGACGGAATAGACGAAGCCCGGAACGGTATGGCGCAGCCAGTCGATCAGGTCGGCGCGCGCGGCGATATAGCCCCCGGCGGCGCAAAGGGTCTTGGAGAGCGTCCCCATCCAGATATCGACCTCGGCGGGATCGACGCCGGCGGCCTCGAACACCCCCTTGCCGGTGGCGCCGACACAGCCCAGCCCATGGGCGTCGTCCACCATCAGCCAGGCATCGTGCTTGCGGGCGATGCGGATCAGCGCGGCCAGGTCCGGCACGTCGCCATCCATGGAGTAATGCCCCTCCACCAGCAGCAGCGCCCGTCCGGCGCTGCGGCGGACGCTGGCCATCTCCCGCTCCGCGGCGCGGACATCGTTGTGCGGGAAGGAGACGCGCCGCGCGCCGGACAGCTTGGCACCCTCGACGCAGGAATTGTGGATGGCGGCGTCGTGCACGATCACGTCGCGCGGCCCCATCAGATGGCCGATGACGGTGACATTGGTGGCATGCCCGCTGACGAAGGCCAGCGCCGCCTCCTGCCCGTAGAGCGCGGCGAGGCGCTGTTCCAGCGCGCCATGCACCGGCCGCTCGCCGGAGACCAGGCGGGATGCGCTGGCGGAGATGCCGTAGCGCGCCATGGCCTCCGCCGCCGCCTGGTGCAGCCGGGGGTCGCCGTTCAGGCCGAGATAGTCGTAGGAGCCGAAATTCAGCGTCTCCCGGTTGCCGATCAGGCTATGCGCCCCGGCACGGCCCTCATGCACCCGGAAGAAGGGGCTCTCGATGGCCAGCGCGCCCATCGCCTCCCGCATCAGGCCCCAGTCGCGCAGCCCCTGGATGGCGCCGAAGCCCCGGTGGTCGGAGGCGGCCTGCGCCTCCTGCCCCTCACGGCGCTTGGCCAGGCGTTGCACCAGCGCGAGCCGCGCGGCGTTGGAAAGCCCGAAACCTTGCCCACGACTCATGCTGTGGTGCGAACCCCCGAATGACCCATGCCGTCGCTACTCAGCGGCGCGCACCGTATCTGTGCTGGGTTCGAAGGATTCCATCAGGGTGGAGATGGTCGCCTCATCGCCCGACGGCGCCAGCGCCGCATCCGCGATCTGCCGTGCCAGCCCCCCCACCGTCAACTCCTCGGTCAATGCCGCCAGCGCCACCTGCAGGCCGAGCCGCTGTTCCAGCGCCCCGCGCAGCTCCAGCGCGCCCAGGCTGTCCAGGCCGAGGCCGGTCACGGCGGCATCGATGGCCACCGCCTCCGGCGGCAGGCGCAGGATGCGGGCGATCTCCTCCGTCACCAGCCGCAGGATCAGCGCCTCCGCCTCCGGCCGCGGCAGGCTGGGCAGGCGGGCGCGCAGATCCTCGCCGGCGGCGGGGGCCTCGGTGCCGGCCAGCACGGCCAGCATCGGCTCCGCCATGATCGGCAGGGCCAGCCGCCCCTCGCCATTGGACAGCCGCACCAGCAGCGGCGCGGCATCGGCGGCGGCGAGCATGGCCGGCAGAGCGGAGAGCGATTCCGCCGCCGTCATCGCCGTGACACCCAGGCGGCGGTTCAGCTTCTCCGCTTTCTCCCGGTCATCGGCCAGCATGCCGACATCGGCGATCGGCCCCCAGGCGACGGCCAGCGCCGGCCGGCCGGTGGCGCGGCGACGCCGGGCCAGCGCCTCCAGCGCCGCATTGGCGGCGACGTAATTGGCCTGGCCGGGATTGCCGAAGGCCGTGGTGGCGGAGCTGAACAGCAGGAACAGGGACAGCGGATCGCCTGCCGTCAGCCGGTCCAGATTTTCGGCCGCCTGCAGTTTCGGCGACAGCACCCGCTGGAAGCGCGCCATGTTCATCGCCGTGGCGGCGCCGTCATCCAGCACGGCGGCGGCATGCACCACGCCGCCGATCGGCCGCGCCGCGCGGATTTTCTTCAGCGTCGCATCCAGCGCCGCGGCATCCGTCGCGTCGCAGAGATGCAAGGCGGGGCGGGCGCCGAGGGCCGAAAGCTCTCGCAGCGCGGCGGCGGCCTCATCGCCACCGCTGCGCCCGATCAGCGCCAGGTGCTTCGCGCCCTGGCCCACCAGCCAGCGCGCGGTGGCCAGGCCGAAGCCACGGGTGCCGCCGACCACCACGATGGTCTGGTCGGCCGGCGGCGCCCAGGGGGCGGCGGCGGCCGGGCGTTCCGCCGGCGGGCGGATCACCAGCTTGCCGATATGGGCGGAGGCCTGGAGGGTGCGGAAGGCGGCCTCCACCTCCTCCGGCCCGAACAGCGCATGCGGCAGCGGCCGCAGCGTGCCGTCCTGCAAGCGGTCCCGGACCTGGCCCAGAAGGCGGGAGGCCTGGCCCGGCCGGGCGCGCGGCAGCTCGTCCACATCCACGGCGAAATAGCTGGCATTGCGCCGCAGCGGCCGGATCGGCGCGCGGCGGTTCTCCACATAGTCGCGCTTGCCGAGTTCCACGAAGCGCCCGAAGGGTTTCACCAGTCCCAGGGACCGCTCCATCGCCTCGCCGGCCAGGGAGTTCAGCACCACGTCGACGCCCTCCGGCCATGCGCTGCGCAGCGCATCGGCAAAGCCGGGGTCGCGGCTGTCCAGCACCAGCTCGGCGCCGGCGGCGCGCAGGAAGGCGCGCTTGGCGGCGCTGCCGGCGGTCATGGCGATGCGCGCGCCGATCGCCTGCGCCACCTGCAGCGCCGCGAGGCCGACGGCGCCGGCACCGCCATGGATCAGCACCGTCTCGCCCGCCTGCAGATCGGCGCAGGTCTCCAGCGCATGCAGCGCGGTCATGAAGGCCACCGGGATCGTCGCGGCCTGCACCGGGTCCAGCCCTTCCGGCAGCGGCGCGATCGCCTCCACCCGGGTGACGACGCGGGCGGCGAGCGCCCCCGGCGCGAAGCCGAACACTCGTGTGCCAGGACGCAGCGCGACCCCCGGCCCGGCCTGCTCGACGATGCCGGCGCATTCCATGCCCAGCGTCGGCCCGGCGAAGCCTGCTTCCAGAACCTCCTCCGGCAGCAGCCCCTGCGCCCACATCAGGTCACGAAAGTTCAGCCCGGCGGCCTCAACGCGCAGCACCACCTCCCCCGGCCCCGGGGCGCGGAGGCTGGCGGGTTCCCAGCGCAGCGTGCCGAGCCGGCCCGGCTGGCCGATGCCCAGCGCCAGCGGACCGCCAGGGGCGGGGCTGGTCAGGCCGCGTTGCAGGCGCGGCACCAGCCGCGCATCCGGGCCGAGCGTCACCTCCGGCTCCGGCGCCAGCTGGGCGAGTTCGGCGGTCAGGCGGCGGGCGGCGGCTTCGGGGGCCATGCCCGGCGCCAGGTCGATGCGCCGCGCGCGCAGCGCCGGCATCTCATTCGCCAGCACCCGGGCGAGGCCCTGCAGGGCGGCGGCGGCGGGCATATGCACGCCCTCCGCCGGCTGCTGGCCACCCTGGGTCACCAGCACGAAGCCATTGGCGAGGCCGGCCGCGGCCTCCGCGATGGCGGTGACGGTGGCGAGCGTCGCCGCCAGCTCCGCCGTCTCCGGCGCGGCCAGCAGCAGCAGCCGCGCGCCGCGCAGGACATTGGCGGGTGGCACGTCCTCCAGCGCCGCCTGTTCCACCATGCCGCCGCGCCGCGTCAGCCGCGCCGCCAGGGCGGTGGCGAGCGGGGCGGAGGCCGTGTCGGCCAGGATCAGGCTGCGCGGCGGCGCCGGCTGGGCGGCGGCGGGCGGCGGCGGCTGTTCGGCCGCCAGCAGCAGCGCCGGCCAGGGCGCGCAGCCAAGCGGTTCGGCCGCGATGGCCCGGAACCCGGCCTCCGCCAGACGCCCCAGCCACAGCGACTCATCCGGCAACGCGCCACCGGCCGAACCTCCGACCGTCTCCGGCCCCAGCCCGGTCCACCAGGACGAGTCCTGCCCACAGACAAAAGTCCAGACGCGGCCGGGCAGCGGTTCCACCAGCAGCAGCGCCCCACCCTCGGCCAGCGCCGGGCGCAGCGCGGTGGTCAGGGCGGAGCCGGCGCGGGCCCGGGCGGCGGGGGCAAGGCCGATGACGAGGTCGGCCACCAGCGGTGGCGGCGCATCGCCCAGCGGGTCCCAGACCACGCCACGAATCTCGCTGCCGGCCGGCATGCCTTCCGGCAATTCGGGCAGCGGCACGCGGCCATCCCCGGCCGCGACATAGACCAGGGCGCGGCCGAGCGGCGCCAGCCGCGCCAGCACGCGGCGGGCCAGCACGCCGCTGGCGGCGCCCACTTCCAGGATGCGCAGCGGCCGGGTCTCCGGCCAGGCGGCGGCGAGCGCGCCAACCGCGGCGGCCAGCGCCTCCGCCAGTCGGGCCATCGCCTCGCCCTGGGGCGGCGGCGGCGGCAGGTCGCGCAGCCGGCCGCGCAGGGCCTCCGGCAGCCGTTCCGCTGCCTCCGCGATCCAGGCGAGGTCGAGCGCCAGGCCGGGCTGTTCCGCCAGCACGGAACGCCAGATCTCGGCGGCCTCCGGCAGGGCATTGTCGGGCAGCAGGCGGATGCCGCCGCCGCCCTTGCCTGCCGGCTCCGCCGCCCCGTCCTCGACCAGGGCACGACGCAGGAAGGCCTCATAGGCCGAGGCCTCGGGCGCGGCCTCGTGCAAGGTGGGCTCGGCGGCGTAGAGGCCCTGGGCGGCGGCGGCGACATGCGCCTCCAGCAGCAGCGCGGCCTCGGTCAGGTCCAGCCCGGCGGCGGCGGCGCGCGCCGCTTCCAGTGCCGGGGCCAGGGCCGGCGCGGGTGGCGCGCCTTCCGCAGCCGGGGCGAGCCCGATGCGATAGGCGGCGTCGGTGGCGGCGCTCTGCCCCGGCAGGGCGAAGCGCTGGAACACCGCATCCTCGACGCGGGCGACGACATTGCCGAGCGCATCGCGCAGCACCAGCCGCGCGGTGGCGGAACGCGCGCCGCGCCGGGTCAGCGTGACCTCCGCCGCGACGGCGGCGGCGGCCCCCGGCAGGGCGACCAGCCGGGCGAAGCGCACCGGCACCAGCCCGGTGCCGGGCGGCGGCGGTGTCTCCGCCAGCAGGGCGAACAGCCCCTGCATGGCGCCATCGAGGCGGGAGGGATGCAGCAGGAAGGCCGCATCCGGCGGCGCGGCATCGGGCAGCACCAGCCGCACCCGCACCTGGCCGGCCACGGCGGTGGGCGCCACGCTGTCCACGGCCGAGAAGGCCGGGCCATAGGTCAGGCCGAGCCGGGCGGCGATGCCGCGCAGCGTCGCGCCATCCATCGCCTTCGGCGCGCCACCGGGGCCGGGCGGCAAGGCTGGCGGCGCCAGGGCGGCGAGGGTCGCGGCGCGGACCTCGCCCTCGGCATGCAGCGCCCAGGCTTCCTCGGACAGGCGACGGCGACCCTCGATGCGGAAGCCGCCCTCCGCCTCCAGCGTGCAGCGGAATTCGCGGGCGCGGCCTTCCTCCAGCGTCGCGGCGCGCAGGATGCGGAATTCCGCCACCTCCAGCGCCGGTGCCTCGGGGAAGCGGGTGCGGGCGGCGGCCAGCGCCATGTCCAGCATGCCGGAGGCCGGCAACACCGCATCCGCGCCCAGCCGGTGATCGGCCAGCCAGGGAAACAGCTCCGTATCGATGGCGCGGTGCCAGACCCCCGGCTCGCCCCGCCGGAAGCCGAGCAGCGGATGGTCCAGCACCGGGTCCACCAGATGGCTGGCCTCCACCGTCTCCGGCTGCCAGACCGGCTTGCGGTCCAGCGGCGTCGCCGGCAGGCGGTGGATGGCCGGGCCGGTGAAGGCCGGGCCCTGGCGTGGATCGGCGCCGGCGGCGAAGGCGCGGTCGGCGATGGCGGGGAATGGGTCCGCGCCCTCCACGTCCCGCTTGCTCAGGCTGACGAGATTCGCCGCCTCCACGGAGGCAGCGCGGGCCGTCTCCCGGATATAGGATTGCAGCACCGGGTTGGGGCCGACTTCCAGGAAGAGCCGGGCGCCCTGGGCCAGCGCCGTGCGCAAAGCGGGTTCGAAACGCACCGGCTGGCGCAGGTTGCGCCACCAATAGACGGCACCCACCGCATCCGGCGCCAGCACCTCCCCGGTCACGGTGGAGATCATCGGCACGGTGCCGGGCTGGCCGGTGAGGCCGAGCAATTCACCCAGAAGCCCTTCCCGCACCGGCTCCATCGCCGCGCTGTGGAAGGCATAGTCCAGCTCCAGGGCCACGAAGGCGTGGCGCTTCGCCTCCGCCGCCTGGCGCAGCGTGGCCAGCGCCGGCTCCGGCCCGGCCAGGGTCACGGCGGCGGGGCCGTTCAGGGCGCCAATCTCGACCATGCCGGTGAGGCCCGCCTCGGCGATCAGCGCCGTGGCCTCCGCCGGGGTGGCGCCCAGGGCGGCCATGCGGCCCTGGCCGCGGGTGCGGTGCTGCTGGCGCGACCGCGCCACCACCAGCCGCGCGGCGGCGGGCAGGTCGAGCAGCCCGGCGGCATGGGCGGCCGCCACCTCCCCCACCGAATGGCCGAGCACGAGATCGGGCCGCAGGCCTTCGGCGGCCAGCGCATCCAGGCTCGCCACCTGGATGGCGAAGAGCAGCGGCTGGGCGATGTCGGTGCCGGCAAGCTGTTCCGCCGTCACGCCGGCTTCCAGCATCGCCAAGGGCGACCAGCCGAGCAGCGGCGCCAGCGCCGCATCCGCCCGCGCCATGCCGGCGCGGAAGGGGACGGAGGTGGCGAGCGCGATGCGGCCCATGCCGGCGAATTGCGCGCCATTGCCGCTGAAGACGAAGCACAGCCCGCCGGGCGTCGCCGCCGCCGGCCGCTGTTCCGAACGCCGCCAGGCGGCCAGCGCGCCGGCCAGCGCCGGGCCATCGCCGCCGCGCAGCGCCAGGCGATGCGCATGCAGGTCCCGGTGCCGCGCCGCGCCGCGCGCGAGCGCCGCGACCTCCGCCACCGGCGCCGCGGCCAGCCGGCTCTCCCAATTCGCGACCAGGGCCGCGAGGGCGGCGTTGGAACGGGCGGAGAGCAGCAGCGGCGGCTGCGGCGCGCCTTTCGGCGGCGTGGCCTGGCGCTTCGGCGCCGGCGCCGGGCCGAGCAGGACGGCGGCATTGGTGCCGCCGAAGCCGAAGGAATTCACCCCGGCGATCGGCTGGTCGATCGGCGCCAGATCCTCCAGCGCCCCCGGCACGCGGATGTTCAGGGCCGCGAAGTCGATGTTCGGATTGGGCTGGGCCTGGTGCAGGCTGGGCGGCACCTGGCGCTTTTCCAGCACCAGCAGTGCCTTCAGCAGCCCGGCAACGCCGGAGGCCGGCTCCAGATGGCCGATATTGGTCTTGATCGAGCCCACCGGCAGCGGCGTGGCGCGGCCGGTGGCGGCCTGGCCGATGGCCCAGGCCTCCGCCGGGTCGCCCGCCTGGGTGCCGGTGCCATGCGCCTCGTAATAGGCGAGCCGGTCCGGCGTGGCGCCGGCATCGGCCATCACCTGCCGGATCAGACGCGCCTGCGCGTCCCGGCTCGGCAACGACAGGCCGATGCTGCGGCCGACCGCGCTGACGCCGCTGGCCAGCACCACGCCACGGATCGCATCACCCGCCGCCAGCGCCGCATCCAGCGGCTTCAGCAGGAAGGCCGCCGCGCCTTCCGCCCGGACGTAGCCATCCGCCCCCGCATCGAAGGCGCGGCAGCGCCCGGTGGCGGAGAGCATGGCAGCGCGGGAGAAGCCGACGAAGGGAAAGGGCGAGAGCAGCACCTGCACGCCCGCCACCACCGCCGCCTCCAGCCGCCCCTCCGCCAGGGCCTGGCAGGCGGCGTGCAGCGCGACGAGGGAGGAGGCGCAGGCCGTGTCGATGGTCTCGGCCGGGCCGCGCAGGTCGAAGACATTGGTCAGGCGGTTGGACAGGATCGACAGCGCGTTGCCGGTCATGAAGTACCGGTCGCCGCCGCTGTGATCGAGCAGCCGCAGGTCGCTGTAGTCGGTGGAGGACCCGCCGACGAAGACGCCGATGTCACGCCCGGCCAGGGCGGAGGGCCGGCAGCCGGCATCCTCCATCGCCGCCAGCGTCACTTCCAGCAGCAGGCGCTGCTGCGGGTCCATCTCCGCCGCCTCGCGCGGGGAGATGCCGAAGGCGCCGGCATCGAAGCCGCGCAGATCGCCGATGGTGCCGGCGGCGAAGGTGTAGGACCGCCCGGGCTCGCCGCGGCGCGGATGCAGGAACAGCGCCTGGTTGAAGCGGTCGGCCGGCAGCGTGGAGACGGCATCGGTGCCGGCAGCCAGCATCGACCACAGCGAAGCGGGATCGGCGGCGCCAGGCAGACGGCAACCCACGCCAAGGATGGCGATCGGCTGGGCGCTGCGGTTCTGGGCCGCCCGGCGGGGGCGGGCGGGGGTCATGCGGGGATCGCGCTCAGCGAGAACGCCCCGGCGCCTGGGGGCGCGGCCGGGAAATGGGGCGCCTCATGGCATGCCCTCGTCGCGCCGCGCGGTGCCGGGGCGGACCAGATCGTGCTGGGGCTCACTGACGCGCGGCGCCACGGGTTCCGTCGGCCGCCGCACGAGGTCGCTGAACAGTTGTTCCACTTCAATGAAATGCTCATCCCAGCTTGGCGGACGCCATTGTGTCAGCCGGCTGAGCTGGGCGCGGCGGCCGGGACTGTCAGGCCGGGCGTAGTCCAGCACCGCATTGCGCCAGGCGGGGCCATCCAGCGGGTCGAGATAGTCCGGCACCTTCCGCCCCACCTCCCGCAATGCCGGCAGGTCGGAGGCCAGGGCGGGCACGCCAAGCGCCAGGCTTTCCGCCAGCGGCAGGCCAAAGCCTTCGGCGAAGGAGGGAAACAGCAGCGCCCGTGCCCCGCGCAGGAGGGAGGCAACCTCCCGGTCGGGCAGGGAGCCGGATTCGCGCACCAGCCCGTCCAGGGCGGAGCAGCGTTCCAGCATGTCCAGCACGTTCTCGTTCTCCCAGCCACGACGGCCCACCACGACCAGGCGCGGCGCGGCGCCGCCCATGGTATTGGCAAACTGGCGCCACAGGTTCAGCAGCAGCAGGTGGTTCTTGCGCGGCTCGATGGTGCCCAGCGCCACGAAATAGGGGCGCAGCGAAACCGGCGGCGCCTCCACGCTGGAAGGGGTGACGCCCAGGGGTGCCACGGCGATCAGCGGCCGGTCATTGCGCGCCGACAGCCAGGGCGACAATTCATCCGCCGTCGCCGCGGAATTGACGATGATGCCATCGGCGAGGGCCGCCGTGGTGACGATGCGCCGCTTGTGCCGCTCGGCCTGCCCGTCGCGGGCGAATTCCGGATGCTGCAGCGGGATCAGGTCGTGGATCAGCGGCACGAAATGGCAGCCGTTGCGCCGCATGGTGGCGATCCGGCCTGGCCGTTCCAGCGCGCGATGGGAGACCAGGAGGAAGCTCTTCGGCCCGGGCTTGCGCAGGGCCTCGTTCAGCGCCGGGCGGCCGAAGGGCAACGCCAGGCGGGCGCGGCGCGCGGCATTGGCAGCGAGTCGGGTGCCGCTTTCCCAGGATTCCTCCAGCGCAGCCACCAGCTCCCGCACCAGCGAAAGCGGCAGGGCGGCGAAACCGAGAAGGGGAACCTCCGCGACGAAGGTGCAGTTCTGCGGGTGGTGCAGCGTCCAGTGCCGGGCATAGGCCAGCTCCACCCGGTCGATACCGGAAGGGGCCGGCCGATGGGCCACCGTCAGAAGCCGGGAGATGTCGAGGAAGACATGCATACCCCAACGACCTCCTCGTGCCTTGGCCGCCCACCGGAATGGCAGGCGCGCCCCAGTGCCGCGACGACCTGCCGCAGCGTAACACAGTGATACCCGATATCCGGGGGCACCTGTAGCGTGCGGTGCAATAATGTCGCGGCATCAGCCGCTTCACGCCTCACAAGACTGTGTGGAATCCCCTAACGGGTCAATCTCTTTTTTTCAACACTTTTCAGAGATGGCGCCGCGCGGCGCCATCTCCGGTGTTCCCGGCCCCAAATCCGGGCCCCAAATCCTGGCCCCAGATGCTGGCCCTGGGTCCTAGCCGTGATCCGGGGCGATGACATTGGTCGCCAACCCCAGCAGCAGCACGTCCCGCATCGTCTCCGCGCTTTTGCGCCGGATGTCGAACCAGGCCTCGGGCGTGTGGAAGGCGCTGTGCGGGGTGATGACCACCCGGCCCTGAAGCCACGGCTCCCGCCGGCGATAGGCGGCGAGCAGGCCGGGCACCGGATCCACCGGCGGTTCCACCGGGATCACGTCCAGCCCGGCACCGGCGATTCGGCCGCCGCGCAGCCCGGCTTCCAGCGCATCGATATCCAGGCTGGTGCCCCGCGCGGTGTTCACCACGATCGCGCCTTCCGGCAGCCAGGCCAGTTCCCGCGCGCCGATCATCCCGCGCGTCTCCTTCGTGTCGGGCGCATGGATCGACAGCACATCGGCGCCGGACATCAGCTCCTCCAGCGTCCGGCAGCGGGTGATGCCGAGCGCGCGGTCCACGCCATTGGGCAGATGCGGGTCGTAGAAGCGGACCTTGAAGCCGAAGGCCTTGGCGCGCAGGGCGACCGCCATGCCGATGCGGCCGAGGCCGACGATGCCGAAGCCCTGCACCTCCGCCCGACGGATCAGCGGGCTGTCCACATAGCGCCAGGGCGCCGGCGGGTCGGCGCGCTGCAGGTCATGATGCAGGATGATGCCGCGCCGCAGGGCCAGCGCCAGGGAGATGGCGTGGTCCGCGACTTCCTGGGTGCCGTAGTCGGGCACGTTGCAGACGGTGATGCCGCGGGCGGCGCAGGTCGCGCGGTCCAGCCGGTCGTAGCCGACGCCCATCCGCACCACGACGCGCAGCTTCGGGAAGCGCGCGAGATCCTTGGGCTGAAGCCAGTGGCGGAAGATCAGCAGACCATCGACCTTGGCGCAGATCTCGTCCGGCAGCGCATCCAGCGTGCCGGTATGCGGCGCGCCACCATGGATGATGTCGACGCCGGGGCCGAACACCTCCTGCTCCAGCAGGGTGTCCGGATACATGCCCTCCGCTTCGAGGACGGTCAGTTGCGCCACGCCTGGATCTCCCACCCGCCGCCACCCTGTCATCCGGGTGGCGGTTCTGGCGGGCATCCTTGCCGCTCAGGCGCCGCGCCGCAACCGGGCGGGGCGCCTGAACGACAGGTTTCAGATCAGGCGCGCCACCAGCCGCGCTTGCGCGGCAGGTCGGCCGGCGCGCCTTCGCCCAGCACGATCGGCGCGACCGGCGGCGCGGCCAGGGGCTCCGTCGCCGCCGCGGGTTCCGGCGCGGCAGGAGCCGCCGCGACGGGGGCTTCCGCAGGCGGGGCCTCAGGTGGGGCCTCGGCCGGCGGCGGCGCGGCAACCGGCGCTTCCGCCACCGCCGCGGGCGTCTCGGCCAGCGGAGCCTCGGCCACCGGGGCCTCAGCCGCCGGAGCCTCAGCCATGGGGGCCTCAGCCACCGAAGCCTCGACCGTCACCGGCACCTCGACCGCCGACACCTCAACCACCGGCGCCACCACTGGCGGCACGACAGCCGCCGGGGCGGCCGCGACGGGGGCGGGGCTGGGGCGACGGATGGTCGCGGCGCGCTCGGCGGCCTGCTCGGCCGCCTCCATCGCCATGAAGATGTCGTCCATATGCCCGGCGAAGGGGTCCGCCGGGGTCGGCGCGCGGCGCGGCGGCGGCGGGGCCTGGGCCGGGGTCGGGCTCAGCGGCGCCGGGCTCGGCGCGGCCTGCACCGGCTCGGCCGTGCCCTCACCCTCCTCGCGCCGGCGACGACCACCGCGACGGCCGCGGCGGCGGCGGCGCGCGGCCTCATCCTCCGGACCCTCATCGGTATCGGACTCGCCGGCCTCGACCTCGGCGGTCGCGACCGTGTCGGCGGCCTCGGGCGCCGCGGCGGCGATCGGGGTCTCGCTCGGCTCAACGCCGTCGTCACCCTCCTCGGACTCCTCCGACTCACCCTGGGCCTCGCCGGAGGCCTCGCCAGCCTGGCCCTCTTCACCCCCATCGCGACGGCCACCACGGCGGCGGCGGCGGCGGCGGCGGCGGGCCTCACCCTCGGCACCCTCGGCCGCGCGCTCGGCGGGGCGCTCCGGCGCCGCCTCGGCACGCGCCACGGGCGCTGCCTCGGGCTCCGGCTCGGCCGACTCGGGCTCCGGCGCCTCGAAGACCTCGGCTTCCGGCGCGTAATCCATGCGCAGGGCGGAGGGGCGTTCCGCGATCGCATCCGGATTGGCGGCGCGGGTGCGTTCGATGCGCAGCGCCGGCGGGATCAGCGTGTCGTCCGGCTGCACCATCACGCGCATGCCGAAGCGCTGCTCGATCTGGCCCAGACGCTCCCGCTTCAGGTTCAGCAGCCACAGCATCACCGGCATGGCGACATGCACCACGATCTCGGCGGCACGGCGCTTGGCGCCTTCCTCCTCGATCGCGCGCAGCACCTGCAGACCACTGCTTTCCACGCTGCGGACCAGGCCGCGGCCCTGGCAATGCGGGCAGGCGACATAGGCATGTTCGACGACGGAGGGGCGCAGCCGCTGGCGCGACATCTCCAGCAGGCCGAAATGGCTGATCCGCCCGACCTGGATGCGGGCGCGGTCCTGCTTCAGCGCCTCCTTCAACCGGCGTTCGACCTGCGCGTCGTTGCGCGCCGATTCCATGTCGATGAAGTCGATGACGATCAGCCCGGCCAGGTCGCGCAGCCGCAGCTGGCGCGCCACCTCATCCGCCGCTTCCAGGTTGGTGCGCAGCGCCGTGTCCTCGATGTGCCGGTCGCGGGTGGCGCGGCCGGAGTTCACGTCGATGGAGACCAGCGCCTCGGTCTGGTTGATGACGATATAGCCACCGGACTTGAGCTGCACATTCGGGCTGTGCATGGCATCGAGCTGGGCATCGACACCGAAGCGGGCGAACAGCGGCACGCCGTCGCGCACCGGCTTCACCTTGTTCACATGCTGCGGCATCAGCATGCGCATGAAGTCACGCGCATCCTGATAGGCCTGCTCGCCCTCCACATGCACGTCCTCGACATCCTTGCCGAAGACGTCGCGGATCGAGCGCTTGATGAGGTCCGCCTCCTCATAGATCAGGGCGGGGGCAGTGCTGGCAAAGGTGCGCTCGCGGATGCCGTCCCACAGGCGCAGCAGGTATTCGCAGTCGCGCTTGATTTCCGGCTTCGGGCGCTGGGCGCCGGCGGTGCGGACGATCAGCGACATGCCCTGGGGCAGTTGCTGCTCGTCGATGATCTCCCGCAGCCGCTTGCGGTCGCCGGCGGAGGTGATCTTGCGGGAGACGCCGCCGCCCCGCGGGCTGTTCGGCATGAGCACGGAGAAGCGGCCGGCGAGCGAGATATAGGTGGTCAGCGCGGCGCCCTTCCCGCCGCGCTCCTCCTTCACCACCTGGATCAGCATGATCTGGCGGCGCTTGATGACCTCCTGGATCTTGTAGTGGCGCAGGAAGCGCGGCGGGATGCGGCGTTCGCGCGCATCGTCCTCGGTGCTGCCGCCGACGGATTCGGGCGGCGGGGCGTCGGCATTGCCGACGCTTTCCACGTCGTCCTCGCCCCGGGGGGCATCGCGCGGGCCCTCACGGTCGCCGCGCGGGGCGTCGCGGTCGCGGCCGCCCCGGTCGCGGCGGCCACGGCCGCGGTCGCCACGATCCTGGCGCGGGCCGCGGGCGGCGCGCGGGGCGTCCGTGCCGGCGGCTTCGCCATCCGTGGCACTGTCGCCCGAGTCCCGTTCGCCGGATTCCCGCTCGCCCGCTTCCGGCTCACCCGCATCGGCGCCATCGGCCTCGGCATGGTCTCGGGCGGCCTCCGCATTCTCGCGGGCCTCCTCGCGCAGCGCCGCATCCTCGGCCGCCTCGGCCTCGGCGTCCTCGCCTTCCGGCAGGACGGGGCCGGTGCGGCGCTCCGTCTCGATCGCCATCGGCATCGCGGTGTCGCCGCGGTCCGAACCGTCTTCCGGTGCCGCATCGGGCGCCTCGGAGGGCTCTTCGGGGGCGGCGGGCGCCGCCGCCTGCGCCTCGCCCTCGGTCTCCCCGGCGACGGCGGTCTCCAGCGCCGCGTTCAGCGCCTCATCGACCTCGCGCGCCGCGTCCTCCGCCTCCTCGCGCTCCTGCTCCTCGCGCGCCTCGGCCTGCTGCATCTCGATCAGGCGCTGCCGGTCGGCGACGGGAAGCTGGTAGTAGTCGGGGTGGATTTCGCCGAAGGCGAGGAAGCCGTGCCGGTTGCCGCCATATTCGACGAAGGCGGCCTGCAGGCTGGGTTCGACCCGCACGACGCGGGCCAGGTAGATATTGCCCTTCAGGGGCATCTTGTTCGCCGACTCGATGTCGAAGGCTTCGAGGCGGTTGCCATCCAGCACCACCACCCGGGTTTCCTCGGGGTGGGATGCGTCGATCAGCATGCGCTTGGTCATGGGGGAGAGGACTCCGCACCGCGCTGCCCAGGGGGATCACCGGTGGGCCGGTCGCGGCGACAGGGGGTGGCGGGGCCCGAGACAGAACGGATCGGCGGCAGGAAATCGTCCATGCGGCGGCGATCCGGTCCTTGTCGCGGCGGGCCTTGCACGGGGGTCCGTGGGCAGGCCCTGTTGGGTTCAGTGGGGCCGATGCACCTGGATCACTCCAGGCAAACCGGTCCCGGCGGGCGCGCCTCGCGCTGCCCCGGAAACCCTTCAATCGGCGGCCCCATGCGGGGCGCCGGTCGCAGGCGCAATCGGGCGGGCGGCAGGCCTGCGGGCCGGTTCCGTGCCGCCGGCGGATTTCCATCGAAGGATTTCCGCCAGGGAAACGTGACGGCCACGCAGGCTCCACGCCGGCCGGGCAGGCACCGCTGTTCCTGGCGAAGCACGGAGAGGAACCAGGTCCCTCCCCCATGCCAGGATCTCGGCCATTGACCCGACACCCCCTGCGCCGCGACAAGGCGGGCAGATCGGGGGTGGGACGGCCGCGCGACACGCAAACCAAGCCGGCGGCGGATGCCACCGGGGCGGGTCACCATAGGCGGCAAGTCCGGGCTCCACAAGGCGCCGTCACGCCGCACCTGCAAAAGGGCCACGGGCCACGCCCGGCCACGCGAATCTCATCCCAGCTCTCAACCTTCCCTGGCAACCCACGGGCAGGATGTGGCATTCTGGCCCCGGGGTCGGCACCGGGGGGTGGTCCGACCTTCCGCGCCCCTGGCCGTATGACTGGCCATGTGAGGGGGCGTGGCGTGCCGGGCGGCATGGCCCAGACCGGGCCGCGGTGCCGCCGGAAACCAAGGGGGGTCCAAACCCATGCTCGGACGTCGAGCCCTGGCGAGCCTCGTGCTCGGCCTTGCGGCGCTGCCCGCGCCGCGTGAAGTCATGGCCGCCGTCACCGGCGCCTCATTGCAAGGGGTGGGGCCGGGTGCGCGCCTCACCATCACCCTGCCGGCGGGGGCATCCTGGCGGCTGGTCGCCGCCCGCCGCCCCAACCGGCTGCTGTTGGAGGTGCCGGGCCAGGCGTGGCGCGCCGCCACCACCCTGCGCGGCGCCGGGCCGGTGCGTGCGGCGCGGATGGACCGTGGCCGGCTGCGGCTCGACCTCTCCGCCCCCGTGGCGCTGCAAAGGGCGGAAGCCGAGGGTGGCCGCCTGGTGATCGAACTGGTGCCCGGCTCCGCCGCCGCCTTCGCCCGGCTGGCCGGCGGCAGCGGCACCATGGCGCAGGGGGGGCCTCAACGCGGGGGCACAGCCACCGCGCGGGCCGAAAGCCTGCCGCTGGTGGTGCTCGACCCGGGCCATGGCGGCCGCGATCCCGGCGCCATCGGCCGCGCCGGCACGCAGGAAAAGCGCATCGTGCTGGCCGCCGCCCTGCAGCTGAAGCGGGTGCTGGAGGCCGGCGGCCGCTGCCGGGTGGCGATGACCCGCGGCAATGACCGCTTCGTGCCGCTTGGCGACCGGGTGGAATTCGCCCGTCGCCGGCAAGCCGCGCTGTTCGTCTCGATCCATGCGGACAGCGCCCCGGGCGCGCGGGGTGCCAGTGTCTATACCCTGGGCGAATCCTCCGACTCCCTGGCCGGCGCCCTGGCGCGGCGGGAAAATCTGGCGGATCGCGCCGGCGGGCTGCGCCTGCCCGCCGTGCCGCCGGAGGTGCAGGCCATCCTGATGTCCCTGGTCCGCGCCGAGACCCGCGCCGGCAGCGCCATGATGGCGCGGCATGTGGTGTCGGAGCTGGGGGAGGATGTGCCGATGCTGAACAACGCGCATCGCCAGGCCGGCTTCATGGTGCTGAAGGCGCCGGACGTGCCCTCCGTCCTGGTGGAAATGGGCTTTCTTTCGGACGCGCAGGATGAGGCGGCGCTGCGCCGCGCCGACCACCGCGCGAAGCTGGCCCGCGCCATGGGCCGCGCCATCCATGGCTGGCTCGCCCAGGGGCGGACGACGGCGGCGGTGTTCGGCTAGGTTCTGTGGCCCCGCCGCCCCTGGCGGCGGGCACCGCGCCACCCAAGATGCGGGACACGTCTGCGCGGGCGCAAGTCAGACGCGAAAGTCCGGCATGGGCCACGCTGCGCCCGACAGTGTATGAGTGAGCCATGGATAGCCACGACCTCCGCGCCGAAGGCCCTATGGTGGGCCGCACCGCCGCCGCCCCCGCCACCCCGGACCCCGCGCCCGACCAGGGTGGTGCTGGCGGCCGCCCGCCGCGCCGCCCCCGCACGCCGCGCCGCCGGTCCTGGCTGTTCGGCACCATGGGCTTCGTCGCCAAGTCGGTCGTCATCCTGGGCATGGCCGCCGCCCTGGCCGGGGCGGGCGCGGGCTATGCGCTGTATCGCTCGGCCTCCGCCGACCTGCCGGACTATCGCTGGCTGGCCGACTACCAGGCCCCGCAGATGAGCCGCATCTATGCCGGCGACAGCCGGCTGATGGCGGAACTGGCGCAGGAACGCCGGGTCTTCGTGCCGATCGAGGCGATTCCCGCCCATGTGCAGCAGGCCTTCATCTCCGCCGAGGACCAGCGCTTCTGGTCGCATTTCGGCGTCGACCCGATGGGCATCGCCCGCACGGTGGTGACCAACCTGGAACAGCTCGGCTCCGGCCGGCGCATGGCAGGTGCCTCCACCATCACCCAGCAGGTCGCCAAGAACATGCTGGTCGGCAACGACCGCACGCTGATGCGCAAGGTGCGGGAGGCGATCCTGGCGCTGCGCATCGAGCAGGCGATGCCCAAGGCCCGCATCCTGGAGATCTACCTGAACGAGATCTTCCTGGGCCAGCAGGCCTATGGCGTGGCGGCGGCGGCGCAGAACTACTTCAACAAGTCGCTGGACGACCTGACGGTGGCGGAGGCGGCCTTCCTGGCCGCCCTGCCCAAGGCGCCGAACAACTACAACCCCGCCCGCTTCCCCGAAGCCGCCGTCGGCCGGCGCGACTGGGTGATCGGCCGCATGGCGGAAGACGGCGCGATCACCACCGCCGACGCCGCCCGCGCCCGCGCCGAGCCGCTGATCCCCCGCCCGCAGCGGCGCCCGGATGTGGTCCCCGTCGGCCAGTACTTCACCGAGGAGGTGCGGCGCGAGCTGGTCGCCCGCTTCGGCGCCGACCAGACCACCATGGGCGGGCTGGTGGTGCGCACCTCGCTCGACCCCGTTCTGCAGGGCGAGGCCGAGACGGCGCTGCGCAACGGGCTGCTGGCCTATGACCGCCGCCGTGGCGGCTGGCGCGGCCCGGTGGCGCGGATCTCCGCCAGCGCCACCGAATGGCTCCCGGCGCTGCAGGCGCAGACCCGCCCACCCGGCGCCATGCCGGAATGGCGGCTCGCCGTGGCGCTGGAAGTCCGCGACCGGGAGGCGCGGATGGCCTGGCTGGAACGGCCGGATGGCCGCACCGCGCCGCAGCCCCGCACCGGCACCCTGAACTTTTCCGAGGTCTCCGGCTGGGCCCGCCCGGTGCGGGATGGCCGCGTCGGCGGCGCCCCGCGCCGCATGCAGGATGTGCTGGCGCCCGGTGACGTGGTGCTGGTGGAAACGCTGGCCGCCACCCCGGCCCAGGGCCGCGCGGCCGCCCAGCCGGAACGCCTGGCGCTGCGCCAGATGCCGGAGGCCGAGGGCGCCGTGGTGGCGATGGACCCCAATACCGGCCGCGTGCTCGCCATGGTGGGCGGCTGGTCCTTCGAGCGGTCCTGGTTCAACCGCGCCAGCCAGGCACTGCGCCAGCCCGGCTCTTCCTTCAAGCCCTATGTCTACCTGGCGGGGCTGGAGGCCGGCATTCCGCCGAACCAGCTCCTGCTGGACGGGCCGGTGGAGATCATGACGCCGCAGGGCATGTGGCGCCCGGGCAATTACGGCGGCGGCGCGCCGCAGGGCTGGGTGACCATGCGCAGCGCGCTGGAGCGCAGCCTCAACCTGGTGACCATCCGGCTCGCCCAGCAGGTCGGCATGCCCGCGGTGGCGGAGGTGGCGGCGCGCTTCGGCGTCATCCCCAATATGCAGCGCGTGCTGGCCATGTCGCTCGGCGCCGGGGAGACCACGGTGGTGCGGCAGGCGGCGGGCTATGCCAGCTTCGTCAATGGCGGGCGGCAGGTGATCCCGACCCTGATCGACAGCGTGCAGGACCGCCAGGGCCGCCTGGTCTGGCGCACCGATGCCCGCGAATGCCGGACCTGCGAGTCCGACCCGGGCGGCCGCCCGCCGGAGCTGACGGAAACCCGCGCCCAGGTGACGGACCCGGTCTCCGCCTTCCAGATGACCAGCATGCTGCAGGGCGTGGTCCAGCGCGGCACGGGCGCCCGCGCCGGGGCCGGGCTGAACCGCCCGGTGGCGGGCAAGACCGGCACCACGGACGACTTCAAGGACAACTGGTTCGTCGGCTTCACCCCGGACCTGGTCGTCGCCGTCTGGGTCGGCTTCGACGAGCCGCGCAGCCTGGGCAATGGCGAGACCGGCGGCAGCAATGCCGCGCCGATCTTCCGCGACGTGATGGCCGCGGCGCTCGGCGACAGCCCGCCGATTCCCTTCCGCGCCCCGCCGGGCGTGGCCCTGGTGCGGATGCAGCTGCCGAACGGCCAGACGATCTTCGAGGCCTTCAAGCCGGGCACCGAGAACAGCGCCCGCCCGCCGGTCGACCCCCTGGCCAGCGAAGCCCCGACCACGGCGGCGGCCAGCGTCGACAGCAATCTGGGCGGTCTTTACTGACGGCTGCGCGGCAAAGCCCTCTCCATCCCTCGGGTGGAGAGGGCGCATCTCCCGCCCGATCCGCCCGATGTCTCGACAGCCGTACCTCGACAGCCGCGCGGGCCGGCTCTAGGTAACCCGCCATGCGCGCAGATGCCGAGAACCTCAAAACCCAGATCGCCGAGGGCCTCGCCCTGCTGCGCGCCCATCTCAACTGGGATGAGGCGCTGCGGCGGCTCGAGGAGCTGAACGCCAAGTCCGAGGACCCGGACCTCTGGAACAAGGCCGATGCCGCCCAGGCCCTGATGCGGGAGCGCAACCGCCTGGCCGCGCAGATCGAGGGCGTGCAGGCGCTCGAGCGCAATGTCGCCGATGCGCTGGAGATGATCGAGCTGGCGGAGGCGGAGGGCGATGCCGCCATCGCCGATGCCGCCGTCGCCGACCTCAAGACCTATGCGGCCGAGGTGAAGCATCGCGAGACGGAAAGCCTGCTCTCCGGCGAGGCCGACCAGAACGACGCCTATCTGGAAGTGAATGCCGGCGCCGGCGGCACGGAGGCCCAGGACTGGGCCGAGATGCTGCTGCGCATGTACAGCCGCTGGGCGGAAAAGCGCGGCTACAAGCTGACCCTGACCGAACAGTCCGATGGCGAGCAGGCCGGCATCAAATCCGCCACCATCCAGGTGACCGGCGACAACGCCTTCGGCTGGCTGAAGACCGAGACCGGCGTGCACCGCCTGGTCCGCATCAGCCCCTTCGACGCCGCCGCCCGCCGCCAGACCAGTTTTGCCAGCGTCTATGTCTATCCGGTGATCGACGACCGGATCGAGATCGAGATCAACCCGGCCGACCTGAAGACCGACACTTTTCGCGCGTCTGGCGCCGGTGGGCAGCATGTGAACAAGACCGAATCGGGGGTGCGCTTCACGCATATTCCGACGGGCGTGGTCGCGGCCTCCACCCAGGACCGCAGCCAGCACAAGAACCGCGCCATCGCCATGGAGATGCTGAAGGCGCGGCTGTACGAGCTGGAACTGCGCAAGCGGGAGGCGATCAGCGACGCGGTCGAGGCCGGCAAGACCGATATCGGCTGGGGCCATCAGATCCGCAGCTACGTGCTGCAGCCCTACCAGATGGTGAAGGACCTGCGGACCGGCGTGGAGAAGGGCAATCCCGCCGCCGTGCTGGATGGCGAGATCGACGACTTCATGGCGGCCGCCCTGGCGCTGCGCGTCGGCACCACCCGCTCCGAGGCCAGCGCCAAGGCCGATTGATGCGGAAGGCGAGGATGGAGGCCCTGCGCGCCACCATCCTCGCCACCTTCCCGGACCTCGCAGACGCCCGATTCACGCTGCTGACCGATGGCTGGGAAAGCCAGGCCGTCGATGTGGACGACCGGCTGATCTTCCGCTTCCCACGCTTCGAACGCGGCGTGGCGGCGCTGGCGCGGGAAGCCCGGATGCTCGCGGTGATCGCGACGGCCGTGCCGCTCGCCGTGCCGCGCACCCATTTCCATCCCGGCCCACCCTGCTTCGCCTGGCATGCGAAACTGCCGGGCGGCACCTTGCTGCCGAGCCACTACGCCGCTTTGCCAGAGGCCGTGCGGCAGCAGCTGGCGGAGGATCTGGCCGACTTCCAGGCCGCGCTGCACCGTCTGGACCCTGCCCCGCTGGCGGAAGCCGGTGCCGGGCCGGTCTGGGACTGGCCGTCGCCGGAGGCGATCCTGCGCGAGGCCTGGCCACGCCTGCCGGAAGCCCTGCGCCCGGTGGCGACGCGGATCGCCACGGATTGCGCGGCCCTGCCGCCGGACCCGGGCGGCATCGTCTTCGGGCATTTCGACACGCATGGCTGGAACCTCGCCTTCGACCATGCGGCGGGCCGACTGCGCGGCGTCTTCGACTTCGGCAGCAGCGGCTGCGGCCCGCTGCATCGCGACTTCCTGGCACCGAGCTTCATCGCACCGGACCTGACCGACCGGATGATGTCCCGCTACGAGGCGCTGACCGGCCTTCGCCTGGACCGCACCCGCATCGCCCTGCTGACCGGATTGCAGCGGCTGATGGAATTCGGCGAGTCGACCGAGGCCCAGATCGCCGAATTCGGCCTGCTGCGGAACCTGGAGGATTGGGTGCCGCGGCTGCCGTGACGATCCACCCCTGTTCATCAGCCATAAGTCTGACCTATAAGCCTTGACGTGGACGCCGCGCGGAGACGCGGCGCAGGATGGGTCGAGGAGGGTGGATGCGGATCGGGAAAGCTGGCCTCGCGGCGGCGGGGACTGCATGGTGGTGAGCATGGCTGCGCCCCAGACAATCGCCCAGAAGATCATCGCCGCGCATTGCGGGCGGGATCATGTCGAAGTCGGCGAATACGTCACCGTCACGCCCGACTACACCGCCTGCCAGGAGCTGTTCTGGCCGGGCCACAAGCGCAACCTGGAACGCATCGGCGTCGACCGCATCCCACGCCCCGACAAGGCGGTGATGGTCATCGACCATTCCACCTCCGCCGCCATGGGCTCGCACCACCACGAGACGCACCGCACCCTGCGCGACTGGTGCGCCCAACAGGGCATCGAGAACTTCTTCGGTCCCGGCAATGGGCTGCGCCACCTGGTGCTGACGGAACGGGGCTTCGCCCGGCCGGGCACGCTGATCTTCTCGGATGAGGGCAACATCGCCTCCATCGGCGCGCTGGGCGCGCTGAACCTGCCGATCTCGACGGAGGTGATCGTCGCCATCATCCAGGATGGCAACTGGATCGCCGTGCCACCCTCCGCCCGCATCACCCTGACCGGCCGGCTCGGCTTCGGCGTGACGGCGCGGGACGTCATCCAGACCATCCTGCGGGACTGCTCCGGCGACGGGCGGCTGCTGCAATGTTGCGTGGAGTTCGACGGGCCGGGGCTCGCCACGCTCAGCCTGGACGACTGGCAGACCCTGCTCGCCTCGCTGTTCCATAGCGGTGCCTATACCGGGATCATGACCCCGGACGACCGCGTGCTGGACTATGTCCGCGCGCGGGATGCGGGCCGGCCCTGGCAGGCGGTGCGGGCCGATCCCGGCGCCGTCTACATGACGGAGCTGACCTATGACCTGTCCGCCATCGCGCCGATGGTCACGGTGCCGCCGGATGCGCATGGCGCGGTGCCGGTGGAACAGGCGGCGGGGCTGCATATCGACCAGGCCACCATCGGCTTCTGCTCCAATGGAAGGCTGGACGACCTGCGGGAGGCGGCGCGGCTGCTGCGGGGCCGCAAGGTCGCGCCGCATGTCACGCTCTACGTCACACCAGGCAGCCGCGGCGTCTATGTGGAGGCCGCGAAGGAAGGCATCCTGGGCGATCTGGCGGAGGCCGGCGCCACCATCCTCGCCCCCGGCTGCACCACCTGCTGGGGCTACCAGGGCGTGCTGAATGCGAATGAGGTGCTGATCTCCACCCAGCAGTTCAACTACCAGGGCCGCAACGGCGACCGCACCTCCCGCGTCTTCCTGGCCGGCCCCGCGGTGGTCGCCGCCTCGGCCATCGCCGGGCAGATCGTCGATCCCCGGCCGATGCTGGCGGAGGCTGCGCGATGAGCGTTCCCACCGGCCGCGTCTGGAAGTTCGGCGACGATGTGCATGGCGATGACGGCATCATCGAATTCGCCATCATCCGCGACAGCTTCGGCAAGGAATTCGACGAGGACGCGCTGCGCGCCATGTGCTTCCGCCGGCTGCGCCCGGAGTTTCCGGCCGAGGTGCGGCCCGGCGACATCGTGGTCGGCGGGCGGAACTTCGCGCATCACAACCATGTCGAGGTCAGCGTCGCCATGCGCGCCTCCGGCATCGCCGTGGTGGTGGTGGAATCCTGCGATTCCGGCTTCCTGCGCCGCGCGCTGAACCACGGGCTGCCGGTGATGATCTGCCCCGGCATCCATGCAAGCGTCGAGGACGGCGCGGTGATTTCCGCCGATCCCGCGACGGGCCTGGTGACCCTACCGGATGGGCGCGCCTTAACGGCGCGGCCGTTTTCCGAGCGCATGGTGCAGATATGGCAGGCGGGCGGCTCGATCCCGCTTCTGGAACGCGAATTCGCCGCGCGCCGCGCGGCGCAGGTTTGAGGGAGGTCGAAAGAAGATGCTCACCCGTCGCAGCACGATCCTGGCCGGCGCCACGCTGCTGGCCACGCCCGCTCTCGGACAGACCTTTCCCGACCGGCCGGTGCGCCTTGTCGTCGCCTATCCGCCCGGCGGCAATGTGGACTTCACCGCGCGGCTGCTGACGCCGGCGATGAGCCAGGCGCTGGGCCAGCAGGTGGTGGTGGACAACCGCGCCGGCGCCGGCGGCATCGTGGGGACGGAGGCCGTGGCCCGCGCCCGGCCCGATGGCCACACCATCCTGATCACCGGCACTGCCCCGGTCTCCATCTTCCCGGTGGCGATGGAACGCCTGCCCTATGATCCGTTGCGCGACTTCGCGCCGATCGGCATGGCTTATCGCGTGCCGATCGTGATGATGGTCTCGAAGGACATCACCGCGCGCACGCTGGCCGATTTCGTCACGCAGTCCAAGGCGACACGCGGTGGCCTTTCGGCGGGCACCGCCGGCATCGGGTCGGGCGCGCATCTCGCCATCGAACTGTTCAACGCCGGCACCGAAGCCGGGCTGGTGCATGTGCCCTATCGCGGTACCGGACCGGCGCTGAACGACCTGATCGCCGGCAATATCCCCGTGGTCTTCGACCAGTTGTCGAGCGCCCTGCAGCTGCATGCGGATGGCCGCGCGCGTATCCTCGGCATCGCCTCCGCCAACCGCTCCCCCCTGATCCCGGAGGTGCAGACGCTGCGCGAGGCCGGGATGGTGGAGGCGGAGCTCAGCACCACGCTCGGCTTTCTCGCCCCCGCCGGCACACCGGCCGAGGCCGTGGAGAAGCTGCGCGCCGCGCTCGCCACCGCCCTGTCGGACGCCACGGTGCGCCAGCGCCTGACCAGCCTGGGCGCCGAGATTCCGGCGGAGATCACGCCGGCGCGTTATGGCGCCGTGGTGCGGGAGGAGCTGGAGATCTACCGCCGCGCCGTGCGGCTGGGCAATGTGAAGCTGGAATAGCTTCTACGCCGCCGCGTTGTTCTGCGCGGTGGCGCTGACGATGCGGCCATCCTCCATCGCCACCACGCGGTCGGCGATATCCAGGATGCGCGGGTCATGCGTGACCAGCAGGATCGGCACGCCGCGCGACTTCGCCAGGTTGCGCAGAAGCTGCACCACCTCATGCCCGCTGGCCTTGTCGAGCGCCGCGGTGGGCTCGTCCGCCAGCACCAGGCCGGGTTCCCCGGCCAAAGCGCGGGCGACGGAGACGCGCTGGCGCTGGCCGCCCGAAAGCTGTGCCGGCAGCTTGTCCAGATGCTCTGCCAGCCCGACCAGGGTCAGCAGCTCCGCCGCGCGATCCAGCCGCTGGCGCTCCGTGAGCCCGGCCTCCAGCTCCAGCGCCATGGCCACGTTCTGTCGCGCGGTCAGGAAGCCCAGCAGGTTGTGGCTCTGGAAGATGAAGCCGATGCGCCGGCGCAGCCTGACCCGCGCCGCCTCCCCGGCCTCGCGCAGTTCCTGCCCCAGCACGCGGGCGCTGCCTTCCTGCATGGCGCGCAGCGCGCCGATCAGCGTCAGCAGCGTGGTCTTGCCGCTGCCGGAGGGGCCGGTGAGCAGCACGATCTCCCCGGGCGCGACCGTCAGGTCGACATCGCGCAGCACGGCCTTGCGCAGCTCGCCTTCCCCATAGGCAAAGGTGATGCCGCGCAGTTCCACGGGGGCTTCCATCAGAACATGTCCGCCGGATTGGCGTCCCGCAGCTTGCGCATCGCCAGCAGCCCCGCCACCGCGCACATGGTGAAGATCATGGCGAAGACCGTGGTGGCGCGCGGCAGGTCCATGGCCAGCGGCAGGAAGGTGGCGCCGCCGACCAGGTCATACAGCAGGACGGACACCAGCATGCCCGGCACGAAACCCGCCACCGCCAGGATCAGCGCGGCGCCCAGCACCACCTGGCCGAGATAGAAGTTGGAATAGCCCATGGCCTTCAGCGTGGCGTATTCCTTCAGATGCCCGGCGATGTCGCTGAACAGGATCTGGTAGACGATCACCATGCCGACGATCAGCCCCATCAGGCTGCCGAAGGAGAAGATGAAGCCGATCGGCGTCGCCTCCTCCCAATAGGCACGCTCATGCGCCGCGAGTTGCGCCTGGGTCAGCACCATCACATCGGGCGGCAGGATCTCCCGCAACCGCTGCTGCGCCGCCAGCACGTCACTGTCCGGCCGCAGCCGGATCGCGACGAGGTCGACGGAGGAGACCAGCCGTTCCTTCACCACGCGGCGGAAATTCACATCCGACAGCACGAGGTTGCCATCGGCGCCGAAGGAGGGGCCGATTTCCACCAGCCCGACGATCTCCATGTCGCGATTGCCGACCTGCACGCCGAAGGGGCCGCGCTGCGCCAGGAAATCCGCCACCGGCCCGAATTCGGGGCGGGAGCGGTTGTCGAAGGCCGCCGTATCGGGCCGGCGCAGCGCCGGGATCAGCGGCGCGAGGCCCGGGAAGTCCATCACCCCCGCATCGGTGTCCACGCCGATCAGCTGGATGGTGCGGCGGCTGCCATCGGCCGGGTTCCGCCAGGCGCTCTGCGCCAGGTAGATCGGCACGGTGCGCTCCACCTCCGGCAGCGCCAGGGCCTGGAAGGCCCGGGCGCGGGGGAAGGGTTCGGGGCGGAAGCTGGCCGTGGTCAGCGGGTGCATCAGGAACAGGTCGCCGCGCATGGCGCCGATCAGCGCCGTGGCGCTGTCGAACAGCGCGGCGCGGAAGCCGAGCTGCATGAAGACCAGCACGCAGGCGAACATGACGCCGGCGATGGCCGAGGCCAGCCGCGCCTTCTCCGACCATAATTGCCGCCAGGCGAGCCGCACCGCCAGCAGGGTGGCGGCGGCGAAATCCGGCGGCCGCCGGGCGGCGATCACCGCGCCGCTCATGGCCGGATCGCCACCTGGACCTGCATGTTGGACCGCCGCGCCAGCGCCGCGACGCCCGCCGCATCCAGGGCCAGCCGCACCTCCACCGTGCGCGCATCCACCGCCGCCACCGGGTCGGTGCTGGCCTGGGTGGTGCGGCGCACCTGCCAGCCGATCTCCCGCACCGTCGCGGCGAAGCGTCGCGCCTCGCCCGGCACCAGGATCTCGGCAACGGCGCCGGGGCGCAGGCGGGGCAGGTCGGTCTCGAAGACGTCGGCCACCACATCCATGGCGGTCAGGTCCGCCATTTCCAGCACGCCGTCGCTGTTCACCGCCTCCCCCGCCCGGGCGAGAATCCGCAGCACGGTGCCGTCGATCGGCGCGCGCAGCCGGGCCAGCGCGGCCTCCGCCCGGGCGCGGGTCAGGGCGGCCTCGGCCGCGGTGTATTCGGCCTCGGCCAAGGCGAGGTCCTCGGGGCGCGGACCCAGCAGGGTCTCCAGCGCGGCCTCCGCCTCCGCCCGCTCGGCGCGGGCGCGGTTGGCGGCGAAGCGGTTGCGTTCGGCGGTGGCCTCGGCGCCGGCGCCGCTGCGTTCCAGCCGCTCGGCCCGCTCGGCCTCGCGCCGCGCGCTGGCCTCGGCGTTGCGCAGGGCCTCGACGCGGGCGCGCTGGGCCGTCACCTCCGATTCGCGGCCGCCGGCGCGGGTGCGGGCCAGCCTGGCGCGAGCCTGGGCGAGCTGCGCCTCGGCCTGGGCCAGCGCCGCGTCCTTCAGCGTCGCATCCTGGAATTCCGCCACCACCTGGCCGGTGCGGACCTCGCTGCCCTCCTCCACCAGCAGACGGGCGATGCGCGGGCTTTCCTGCGCATTGCCGGGGGCGAGGCGGCGGATGCGGGATGCCGGCTCCACCCGCCCCAGCGCGCCGACCCCGGCGGGGGCGGCGGGGGCCGCGACCACGGGCGCCGGTGGCGCGGCGCCACCCAGCGCCACATAGGCACCGCCGGCCGAGGCCAGCAGCACCAGGGCGATGGCCAGGACCTTGCCGCGGCGGGTCATCGGGCGGGTTCCAGCAGGACGTCCAGGGCCTGGCGCACCTCCGCCAGCTCGGCCTCCGTCAGGCGGTACAGGCCGAAGACATGCGACATGAACAGCCCGTCCGTGGCGCACATGATGGCCTGGGCGGCCCCGGGGCGCAGGCCATCCACCGCCAGCGCCGCGCGCATCCGGGCGAAGACGGCGCGGACCGGGTCGAGCAGCGCCGGGTCGTGGTGGAAGGCCGCGAGGAAGACGGCCGCCGCCCGGTCCTGCATCTCGCAGCCCGGCACCGCCGAGCCGAAGGCCCAGCCCAGCATGGCGCGGGCGGTGCGGCCGGGACCTTCGGGCTGATCGGCGACCGCCGCCTCGAAATCCAAGGCCATGGCTTCCGCCAGCCGGCCGAGCAGGCCGGTCAGAAGCGCCTCCTTGGAAGCGAAGTGGTACAGCAGCCCGCCCTTGGAAATGCCGGCATCGCGCGCCGCCGCCTCCAGCGTCAGGGCCGGCACGCCGCGCGCCTGCACGATGGCCTCGGCGGCGTCGAGGATGCGGGAGCGGGAATCGGTTTGGGAGTCGACCATGCCTCCGTAGATGTACCGGCCGGACGGTATGTCAACCGACCGGACGGTACAGTGAAGGCTTTCGGCGATCAGGCGCCGTCGATCCCCTCCGCCGGGCGCCGGATCAGGCGCCCTCCACCGGGCGACGCCGCAGCACATCCACCGTCGCCTGCGCCGTGCTGGCCGCCAGGCCCAGGCGCTGCATGGCGAAATCGGCCATGCCGAGGGCGATCTCCCGCTCCCCCATCATCACCAGCCCGACCTCGGCCTCGGCCTCCAGCCAGATGGTCTCGGTCTCCGAATGGCTGCGCACCACGGTCTGGATATTGGGGTTGGCCTGGCGCACCAGCCGCAGCACCTCCCGCGCCTCCAGCGCGCCGGGCAGGGCCAGCACCAGGATGCGGGCGCGTTCGGGATGCGCGGCCTCCATCACCTCCGGCCGCGTCGCATCGCCCCAGATGGCGGGCACGCCTTCCGCCGCCAGCCGCTCCACCGCCGCGCGATCCTCCTCCATCACGATCAGCGGCAGGTGGTGGCGGCGCAGCGCGCCGATGATGGTGGACCCGACCCGGCCGGCGCCGACGACGATGGCGTGGTCGGTCAGCACGGGCCAGGGGATCGGCGGCGGGCGCGGGGCCGCGGTGGGCTTGCGGCCGATCAGGCGCCGTTCCAGCCCCGGCGCCAGCGCCTCCGCCGCCTTCAGCAGCAGGGGCGTGGCGATGATGCTGCCGATGGCGGCCATCAGCACCGGCCCACGCACCGTCTCCGGCAGCAGGCCCTGGCGGATCGAGACCTCGGTCAGCAGGAAGGAGAATTCGCCGATCTGGGCGAGGCCGGCGGCGACCAGCAGGGCGATGCGCGGCGGCACCCGGAAGGCCAGCAGCAGCGCCAGCACCGACCCGCCAATGGCCAGGATGACGCTGATCGTGGCCGCCAGCGCCGCCAAGGGCTGGTCCGCCACCTGGGTCAGGTCCAGCAGCAGCCCGACCGAGACGAAGAAGATGGCGGAGAAGATGCGGGTCAGTGGCGTGGCTTCCGCCGCCGCCTGATGGCCGACATCGCTCTCCCCCAGCAGCACCCCGGCGAAGAAGGCGCCCAGCGCGAAGGAGACTCCGAACAGCGAGGAGGCGAGCACCGCCACGCCGAGCGCCGCCGCCAGCACCGCCAGGGTGAACAATTCCCGCGATCCGGTGCGCGCCACCCATTGCAGCGCCCAGGGCAGCACCCGCCGCCCGACCAGTGCCATCAGCAGCACGAAGGCGGCCAGCGACAGCGCCGCCTTGCCGAGCCCCAGCAGCATCGGCCCGGCCCCCGCCCCCGCGCCGCCGGCCAGCGCCGGCAGCAGCACCAAGGCGAAGACCACCACCAAGTCCTGCATCACCAGCCAGCCCAGCGCCAGCCGCCCGACCGGCCCGCCGAGCTTGCCGCGTTCCTCCAGCGACTTGGTGGCGACGGCGGTGGAGGAGATGGCCAGCGCCAGGCCGAAGGCGAGCGCCGGCGCGGGGGGCAGGCCCAGCAGCCCGATGCCGACCAGCGCGCCCGCGCCCAGCGCGATGCCGATCTGCGCCACCGCGCCCGGCACTGCCACGCGCCACACCGCCAGCAGGTCGGCGGGGCGGAAATGCAGGCCGATGCTGAACAGCAGCAGCGCCACCCCCACCTCCGCCATGGCGGTGACCATGCCGCGTTCCGCCACCGCGCCGGGCAGGTAGGGGGCGATCAGCACGCCCGCGGCGATATAGCCGATCAGCGCCGGCAGCCGCAGCATGCGGGCGCCGGTGCCGAAGATGAAGGCAAGCAGGATGCAGGCGACGATCGTCGCCAGCATGGGATCTGGTCCGTGCGGCATGGCAACAGCATGCCGTGTCGGCGGGACGGCGGATAGGGTGGGGGGCGGGACGCCTGCCGCCGGTTTGGTGCTAGAAGGGCAGTCTTCTGGGAGAGTCCCGCCCTTGATCGAAAACTATGGCTGGTCCGACACATGGCGGCAGGCCTTCGAGCCGCATGGCCGCGCCGGCCATATCCCCGGGCGCATCATCGTGCAGCAGCGCGAGGCGCATATGGTGCTCACGGATAAGGGCACCCTGAGCGCCAGGATCTCGGGACGCCTGCGCCACGAAGCGCGGGAGGCGGGCCTTCCCACCGCCGGCGACTGGGTGGCCCTGTCGGCCAAGGCCGATGACGGCACCGCCACCATCCACGCCATCCTGCCGCGCCGCACCGCCTTCGTGCGCCGGGCCGCCGACAGCCTGCAGACGCTGCAGGTCATCGCCGCCAATATCGACGTGGTCTTCGTCGTCACCTCGATGAACGCCGACCTCAATCCGCGCCGGCTGGAACGCTTTCTCGCGGCCGCCTGGCAGAGCGGCGCCCGGCCCGTGGTGGTGCTGACCAAGGCCGATCTCAGCGAACAGCCCGAGGCCCAGGCCGCCGAGATCGCCGCCCTGGCGACAGGCTGCCCGGTGCTGGTGGTCTCGGTGCGCCAGGGCCTCGGCATGGACGGCCTGATGGCGCAGATCGCGCCGGGCGAGACCTGCGCGCTGATCGGCTCCTCGGGCGTCGGCAAATCCACCCTGGTGAATGCGCTGCTGGGCGAGGAGCGGATGGCGACGCAGGAGATCCGCGCGGCGGATGCCCGGGGACGCCACACCACGAGCAACCGCCAGCTCATCCTGCTGCCCGGCGGCGGGCTGATCCTGGATACGCCCGGCATCCGCGAGGTGGGGCTGATCGATGCGGATGAGGGCCTCAGCACCGTCTTCGACGACATCGAGGAACTGGCGCGCAACTGCCGGTTCAGCGACTGCGGGCATGGCAACGAGCCCGGCTGCGCGGTGCGCGCCGCACTGGATGAAGGCCTGCTCGACGCCCAGCGCTGGGCGCATTACCAGAAGCTGAGCGCAGAGCTGGCGGCCCTGGGTGTGACGAAGGACCGGATGGCGCAGGAGATGGAACGCCGGCGCCAGGCCGCGCTGCAGAGGTCGTACCGGTCGACCAAGAGGGACCTGCGGGACCTGTCCTGAGGCGCAGGCACGGCATGGCTGACGGTCGATCCGGACGACGCTCACGCGCAGCAATACGGCGGGGTGGAGGATACGGACACGCCCCCCCACACCCGTCCGCTTCAATCCGCCGGGCGCCTGGCCGCGCCCAGTCGCTTCGCTTGGGCATCCAGCCAGACGCTGTGAAAGTCCGACGCTGACTCCCGCTCATCGGCCACCACCTCGCCGGCCAGGAACGCGTCGAACAAGGTCTGCTGGCGGCGCAGCTCCCCCGCGAAAGCCGCCGCGACCGGGCGCCGGCCGTGCCGGGGCTGCATCTCGAACAAGCCATTCGGGCAGTAGCGGTCGTCATCCCAGCCGGGATGCGACAGCACGGGGTAGAGGCAGATGCCCTGGATCGGGACGCCAAGGCGCATGGCGGCGCGGACCTCATTGCCCACATGGCGCAGCCAGGCCGCGCGCGGGACGCCTTCGATACTGGTTTCCGCCACCATCATGGGCCGCTGGTGGCGCAGATGGGCGGCCAGAAGCAATTCCCGGAACGGACGATGACGCGGGTCGTCGATGCCGATGGTACGTCCGATCTCGCCCTTCCGCTCCCACTGGTTGTTCCAGTAGTAGTTGACGCCCATCACGTCGAAGCTCTCGGGGCTTCCACCGAGTTCGGGCCGTGCCTGTCCCAGCAGGGCATCCCAGGCATGCCACTGCGAATCATCCTGGGCGCGCGCGATCGCGCTGTCCTGGGGACGGCTCGGGACGACATGGATCAGCGGATCGACGGCGATCAGGCGTGTGCCCGGAACCGCGCGTCTCGCCGCTTCCCCCGCCTTGAGGAATGCCTGCACCAGGCTGTTCTTCAGCGCATCGCCCTGGTGTCGCAGGCGGGGGCCGAAATGCGCCACCTCCCCCCCGGCCCAGGCCCAGAAGGAAATCTCGTTCACCGGGCACAGGATCGGCGCCTCGCCCTCCTCCTGATACAGGAAGCGCGCCGCGGCCTCGGCAAAGCGCGCCATGGCCGGTGCGAAGTCCTCGCGCAGGGGATGGAGATGATCGGGATAGCCGTAGTGGCAGAGATCCCAGGCGACCCGGACCCCCGCCTTCTTCGCGGCGCGCACCAGGGGCAGAAGCGACGACCAGTCAAATTCGCCGGGGCTGCGCTCGACAAGATGCCAGCGAAGGCCGTCCCGCGCGCCCCGCAACCCATGCGCGGCCAGTGCCGCATAATCCTCCTCCGCCAGAAGATCGTGGCGGGTGGCGGCGATCAGGTCCAGCCGGCGGCCATCGGCCCTGCGGTGGGTCGAACACTCGAAGCCGCCCAGGAAAAAGCTGGGAAACAGCTTCGCGCTTCCCGGTACGGCGCCCCTATTCGCCAGCGGCAAGGAAGGGCTCCGGCACGGACTGCCGTGGCAGATCGGTCTCGATGCGGCGGAAGGTCGCCAGGGCCTGCGCCACGACCTGATCCATGTTGTAGTAGCGGTAGGTCGCCAGGCGGCCGACGAACCAGGTATCGGCTTCCGCATCGGCCAGCGCTTCGTAGCGCTTGTACAAGGCCTGATTCTCGGGCCGGGGGATGGGGTAGTAGGGGTCACCTTCCGCGCTCGGGAATTCGTAGGTGATGCTCGTCTTCGGATGCACCTGACCCGTCATGTGCTTGTACTCGGACACGCGGGTATAGGGCGTGCCCTCGGCCGGATGGTTCACCGTGCCGGTCGGCAGGGCGCGGGCCTGGTCGAGCGTCTCATGCCGGAAGCTCAGGCTGCGATAGGGCAGCCTGCCGTGGCGAAAGCCGAAATACTCATCCACCGGACCTGTCCAGATGACGCGGCGAAAGCGGAAGCGCCGGCGTGCTTCCGCGAAGTCCAGGCCGGTGCGGATGGTGATGCCGGGATGGTCGAGCATGCGTTCGAACATCGCCGTATAGCCATCACGGGGCATCGCCTGGAACTGATCGGTGAAGTAGCGGTCGTCCCGATTGGTCCGCGTCGGCACGCGCGACGTGACCGACTTGTCGAGCTCGCGCGGGTCCAGCGCCCATTGCTTCCGCGTATAGCCCTGGAAGAACAGCTCGTAGAGTTCGCGCCCCACCTTGCCGACGACGACGTCCTCCGAGGTCCTGACCTGCGGCACCTGCTCGGCGCGGCTGGCGAACCAGCCCTCCAGCTCCGCCTCCGTCAGGCTGAGGCCATAGAGCGTGTTGATGGTGTCGAGGTTGATGGGCATCGGCACCTGCACCGTGGCGCCGGTGGCGGGGCTGCGAACCTCGGCGAGAACCCGGTGTTCATAGGGCCGCCATGCCGTGAAGCGGGACAGATGCGCGAACACCGCCTCGCTGTTGGTGTGGAAGATATGCGGGCCGTATCGGTGGATCAGAACCCCCGCGGCATCCAGATGGTCGTAGGCATTGCCGCCGATGTGGTCGCGCTTGTCGATGACGAGAACGCTGTCGCCGCGTTCTGCCGCAAGGCGCTCCGCCAGCACCGATCCGGCGAAACCTGCCCCCACGATGAGCCAGTCAAACATGGGACGCACCGCCTGCCACGGCGCTGACGACAGGCCCGCCGCCGACCGCCGGCTGCGACATCGGCCGAGGGCTGCCGGCCTCGCGGATCAGGCCCGACATCCTGTCCCAGGTCAGGTCCCAGGAGTGGGTGGCGAGCTGCGCATCCACCTTGGCCAGCCAGGGCTCTCGCGGGCGGCGCAGCAGGGCCTCCATATGGGCGACCATCTGCCCGGCCGTCGCCGCGATCTCCACAAGTCCGGCGTCGCCATAGTCGCGCACCACGTCGATCACGGGCGTCGAGACGACAGGCAGGCCGGCGGCCAGGAATTCCGGGGTCTTGGTCGGGCTGATGAAGCGTGTGCTCTCATTCAGCGCGAAGGGCATGAAGCCGATGTCCCAATGGGCAAGGTTCGCCGGCAACGCGTCGTAGCTGCGGCCGCCCAGCCAGAACAGGTTCGGTGCCTGCGGCAGCCGGGCCGGATCGATCTTGACCACCGGCCCGACGATCACCACCGACCAGTCGGGCCGCTGCGACGCGACATCCGCGACCAGCGCCAGGTCCATTCGCTCATCGATCACGCCGAAAAAACCGATGCGCGGATGCGGCAGGCCCTTCAACGCCTCCGGCTCGGGCAGGCCAAGGCGGGCCCGGCCGAAATGGGCGGTGTCGATCGAGGAGGGAAAGCAGTGCACGCGGGGGTGCCGGTGACGCTTCGCCTCATGGAGGCTGCGACCGCCGGTGAAGACCAGGTCGGCACGGTCGATCAGCGCCTGTTCCATCCTGAGCATCGCCTCGGGCGCGCCGCGGAAGGCCGACAGCTCATCCATGCAGTCATAGACCGTGACGTCGGCGGCGATGTGGTTGGCGAAGGCCATGGCCATCGGGGTGTAGAACCAGGCGGTCAGACGGCGGTCCGCACGGCTGGCGAGCAATTCGTCCAGCAGGATGCGCTGCTGCCCCACCACCATGTTGTGCGGCAGGCCTTCCGGCAGCATCGGCACGGCGACCACGACGCCGCCCTCGCGCGCGGAGAGGTCCAGTCGCGGCACAATGCCCGGCTGAAAGACCGGCTCCTCGAAAAAGATGACTTCCTGACCCCGCGCGGCGCGGATCATCAGATGTTGCGGCCGCTGGAAGACGAAATCCCAACGAAGATGGGAGAGACAAATCAAGTTAGATGCGTGAGAATCGAAAAATTGATTTCTGACAATATCCTGGAATACATTCCCACCAAAGGAATCAGAATTGGCCGAAATATTGTCGGTAGGTTGATACATGTTTGCGTAGCCCCAGGATGGTCATCGAATGACCTAACGCAGCGCCGGCCCTGGGATGGCTGGCAGTTACAGGCTCACATCTGCGGTAGCTCCGGGGGCAAAATGGCGAGCGCCGCGCCTCGCAGGTGCTGCGGAGCGGCTCCGCAGACAGGATGTTCAGGGCGTAGCTTGGCCCGCCAAAAATGGACGCCGTGTTATTGTTCGCTTGGTCCCATGGCGGCGTCCGGGTGGTGGACGCGCCACGCTGGCCGCAGCGTCAGCCGCCCGGTGTCTGCCCCGCGCCGCCCCGGCCGCCAGCACCGCCTTCGCCGCCCGTGCCGCCATTGCCACCCGTGCCGAACAACAGGCCACCCGTTCCGCCGGCACCGCCCGTGCCGAACGGCAAGCCACCGTCGCCGCCGTCGCCCCCAACGCCGCCCATGCCACCGGCGCCACCGGTGCCGCCACTCCCGCCCGTCCCGAAGGGCAGGCCACCGTCGCCGCCGCTGCCGCCAGCGCCGCCACTGCCGACGTCACCGGCCTCGCCGCCCGTTCCGCCGAAGCCGCCGCTACCGCCCACGCCGAACAGGCCGGGGGTGCCGCCAGGGCTGCCATCCTCGTCACCGGTCGGAGAGGTCAGCGGGTTGCCGGCCTGGCCACCAACCACAGCCTCCAGTGCCGCATCATCCAGCGGCTGAGGAGTCAAAGGCGCGGTCTGCCTGTTGGTCATGGTCGTTCCATCCCTCGGCTTCCCCGACCGCTACCACAGGGCGCCGACTTGCCAGAATCACGCTCTCGCTGTCCCGGCCATAGGCGGAGCCTTTGCCGCTGGCCCAGGCCGGCTTGCGCTGTGACAACCGGGATGTGCTGCCGAGGACATTGCCCCTGTGGATGCGGATGCGGCTGGGCGCCATCAACCCCGGCCCCGGATGAGCCGACCCAGGGTCCACACACATGCAGAAAGCGCAGAAAACAAGGGGGATTTTGGTAGCGGCGAGCGGACTTGAACCGCTGACCCCGGCATTATGAGGGGCGCGGATCAAGCGCCAGTTTTTGTCGGATTTCCGCGGCCTTCACGCGGGCATTGCCTGCTCCTGCACCAGTTTTGCACACCCCTGGAGCCAAGCGGCCGCTTCGTCGCGATAGGCGTCCGGCATCTTCTTTGCGTAGCGCTCGACCATGGCGACGGTGGACCAGCGGCCATCCTCCTTGAGCCTGAGAAGGTCCCGGTGAAGGCAGTAGTGCCAGGTGGCCCAGGTGTGCCTGCAATCGTGGGGCGTGAAGTCTGGCCGCCAGGCGCGCTTGGCTTCACCCCGCCCGTCAGTCCATTCATGCCATCGGCCCGGCAGGCCGGCGTTACGGCAGGCGGTTGCCCATGCTGTCTTGATCTGACCGCCGTAGGTCCGGCCGTGGTCGGCGTAGCTAACCTGGCCAGACTTGCGCGCCTTCACCGCAGGCAGGCCGCGCCTTTTGGGGCGAAACACCGGCCCGTCCCGGTGCGGCAGCGCGGCAAGGGCGGCTATCACCACCGGCGGCAGGTCGACGTCGCGCTCATCGCCCTGCTTCTGCCGCACGATGCAGCGGGCGCCTCGAAGGTCGACCAATTGCCAGTCCAGTTCCAAGGCCTCTGAAAGGCGGCATCCCGTGCCGATGAGGAACACCAGCAGCGGCCGAAGATGCGGTGCAGCGGCCTGCACCAGGGCCGTTGCCTGTGCCGGCTTGAGGTAGGACGTCACCGTCTTCACTTGCTTCGGCACCTTGAATGCGGGCCGATCGCACCAGCCCATCACCGCCGAGTGCTCAAGGATGGCGCGCAGCGGTGCCAGCACACCGCGCAGCTTGGCGCCCGGCGAAGCATCCTTTCCGTCCCGGAGAATGGCCTGATAGGCGCCGGCCAGTGAATCCTGTCCGATGTCAGCCAGACGGCGAGTGCCGAAATGGCGCAGCAACTTGCTGATCCGGTCCTTGTCGCGCTGGCTCCGCGGCGCTTCTTCTACGTAGGACTGGACCGCCCGCGCGAAGCTGACGACCGCCTTTGCCCCAAAGATAGAACTATCCCAGAGCTCCGCTTCCCTTTTTGCTCGGAAGATTTCGGCTTTTTCTTCGTCAGCAGTGCCAGTGCTTTCGAATACGCGCTGTCCGCGGATGGTGCCGCGGATGTAGAGGGTAGCCGTGCCATGGCGCTCGACGACTTTGAGGGGCATGGGACCATCGTCTCCAGGAGCCGGTCGAAGTCCTCCGGCGTGAACATGATGCGCCGGCCCACGCGGCGATGGGTAGGCTTGCCCGCATGCATCGGGTGGTCGCGAAGATGCGTGAGGAGCCAGGTCCGACCGCAGCCGAGTCGCAGTAGGGCCGCAGGCAGATCCAGAAGAGCGACAGGTTCACCGGACATCGCAAGCCTCCTGTCCTATGGGCCGCCACCGCGGCGACATGTCCTTGAAGATGTCAGCCATCGAGACGTGTCCGCGTGCTGTCGCTCCTCCTCGCCAGCGGCGCCTTCGCCTCCGCCAGCAGCAGGGCGGCCCGGGCCATGGCCACGCCGTTGGGATGCAGCGCGACCAGGTTCTCCAGCATCCGCGCGCAGAACAGGGTGAAGTCGGCGCAGGTGGGGGAGACCACGGCGGCAGCCTGGTCGACGGCGATGATGAGGGTGTTGGTCACGTCGTCCCGCGCTTGGACCAGCACCTTCTTCAGCGTGCATGGGGCGCAGGTCATCTTGTCGCCTGTGCAGTTCAGCACCGGCTCCTCGATCATGGGTTGGGCCAGGGCAAACAGATCGGTGGAATTCACCGCGGGCTTCCTTCTGGACGGAGAGTGGGGGTGGCGTAGCCACCGGCGAGGATCGCCGTGGCGAGGGCTTCGCGCAGATGCCGCGGCAGGCGCAGCAGGCCGGGCAGCATCTCTCGCGCCTGCACCAGGCCGTGGCTGCCGGCATAGGCGGCCAGTTGCTGCTCGGTGGAGCGCGGCCGGCGCGGAAAGCTGGCGTCGTGCTGATGGGCAAAGGCGATGGCGAGCGCCCATTCGCACTGGGTCGGCATGGCCATCAGAGGCGGGGATCGCTCATCCATGGGCAAGCGCCTCCAGCAGATCGGGGCTGCCGCGCTTCTTCCGGCGGCGGACCAGGTGATGCTCGCGGTCCCAGGCCAGGTGGCAGCGCTGGCACATGGCGCGCAGGTTGTCGTCGCCGCTCTCCTCCGGGCGGTGATTCAGATGCCCGACCGTCAGCACCACGATGCTGGCTGTCACCGGATGCGGAAGCCCCTGGCGCGCCTCGCAGCGCGCGCCGTCTTCAATCGTCTCGCAGCGCCAGCGGGCGCGGTCCCGGCGGATGCGTAGCGAGATGTCGGCCCAGTCCTCTGGATAGCGGGCGCGGTCCTCAGCGGCGATCGGCATCGACGCCTCCTTCCAGATGGCCCCTACCCTCGCTGAACTTTCCGACCTCGTTTCCCCAGGCGTCCCAGCCCAGCGCGGCCTCCCGCGCGAAAAGCTCGCAGCGCGGCCCTGGCAGCAGCCGCTCGATCGCCGCGCGCAGAAGGTCGGGCTTGCGGGAATGTTGGCGCGTCGGCGCGACAACCAGGTTGCGGACATTGCGCGCGCCGAGCTCGGGCCGGCCGCGCGTACCGACCAGGAAGAACTCGGCCGCGGAGCGAAGGACGTAGCCGGTGCCGAAGGCCCATGCCTTGCCGCTGCGCGATTGCTTCGCCCAGGCGCCCATCGTTGAGTAGCGAAAGCCCCAGGCCTCCAGAGTCGCCAACGCCTGCGGCATCATCGGCGCCGTCGCCCACATCACGCAGGCAGCGGCATCGGGATGCGCCAGGGCTGCCACGGGCAGCGCCTGGATCTCGCCGAGGTCCATGCAGCCGTAGTGGTGCTGCGGGCTTTTCCTGTCGCCGGCGTCGGAATGCAGCCGGAAGCCCCAGGGCGGATCGGCCAGGATGGTACTGTACCAACGGCGCCGTAGATCGCCGAACGGCCAGGGCTCGAGGCCCTGTAACAGGTCGGGCGTGTAGGCGATGGCGCCCATCATCGCTGGGGCATCCCCTCGACGCGCGGGACGATGATGGCCAGCGGCGCACGACCCTTCGCCGCGGCGCGGCGCGCCTTGCGGATCACGCGCTGCCAGATGCGGCGCTCGGCGGGCAGCTCGGCGGTGCGCTGGACGACGTGGTAGCCGCCGACCTCAAGCACGCCGCGGATGGATGCACAGGCCTTGCTGTGGTCCTGGCCGCCATTGCCGGCGACCATGACGTGGATCTCGCGCAGCTTGCTCATGCGCGCCCTCCCTGCACGACCGTGAAGGCGCGATGCCCGGTGGCGCCACCGGCCGACTGCGGGAGCCAGTGGCGCGGCACGGCAGCATCGCGACGACGCGCGAGCGGCAAGGCATGCGATGGCGCGTCACGGCAGGGCAGGACGCGCTCCAGGCGGCCGACCAGCAGCGCTTCCTCCGTCAGGCGGGAAATGGCCTGCATGCGCTCCCCGGCACAGATCTGCGCGCGGTACAGCGTCGCCGCCATGCGCTGTCCCGCATGGCGCAGCGGCGCGCAGGTCTCTCCGGTCAGGTCCAGCAGCCGATCCACCTGATCGGCAATGGCATCCAGCGCGACCGTGAACCGGTCCGGCCGGTGCAGCGCGGCATGGCGCGCGGCCCGCACAGCGGCGAGCAGGGGTTGCCCGATCATGCCGGCCACACCCCGCGCTGCATGCGCAGCGCCATAACGCGCAACATCCGCTCGACGCCGAGCGTCTGGATGCCGCCGAAAGCCGCCAGGATGCCGGCGGCGGTGGACAGGGTCTGCGCCGACAGCGCCTGGTCCTGCCCGCGGGGCAGCGGCCGCCCGGCGAAGGCGGGCGCGATCTCGCGCATCACCTGTGCCAGCTGGCGAAAGTCGCGGCGATACCAGGGCAGCAGCAGATAGGACTGCGACGCCTCCTCGGCCATGTCGGCCACCTGCAGCAGGGCGTCGGACGTGACCTCGTCACGGGCCAGGGCGCGCCGCAGATGCCGCGCGGCGAGCGGCGAGAGCCGGCCCGGGCGGGCCAGCCGATTCAGGAAGTCGTCGGCGTCGGCTTGCGGTAGGGGGCTGGGATCATTGGCAGCAGCCTGGCGCCCGGCGGGGTGACGCTGTGCGTGTGTTGCGAGGTCTGGCACTGATGCACCTCCAGCGCCGCGGGATGCGGCGTGGCGGCAGTGTGCTAACTTCGCACCAAACGATCAAGCCATAATGTGCCGACTTTGCACATTTAGGACTGCATACGCTTCGGCAGCCTTTCCGCCATATCCGCCAGCGCCCGCAGCGACCCGTCATCCAGATCCCGCACCGCCGTCATGATCCGATGCATCTCGCGGGCGCGCTCGGCCTCCTCCGGCGGGGCGGAGAGCTCGGCAGGGGATATGCCATAAGCCTCTGCGATCCTGGAAAAAGTTGCGTCATCCACCCTCAACTGACCCTTTTCATATCGGCCAATTGTAGTGTGGTCTGTTCCTAATTCGTTCGCAAGGCGCGATTGCGTCCAGTTCAGCTTTTTGCGCCAGGCCAATAGGTAAGGACGAATTGTTGTCATAGTGCGAGAAGCGCACGCGCCAGCGTCCCTGTCTGCGGCGTGTCTCGCACATTCTCTGTTGACCTTCATGTGCGACAGTCGCACATTTGGGCCATGAACCTGCACACATACCTCTCCCAGAAGGGAGTCACCGCGACCAGTCTGGCCGCCCGGCTGGGGGTCGCGCATACCACTGTTCTCCGTTGGGCCGACGGCACGCTCCTGCCCAAGGCAAAGCGTGTGGCCCAGATCGTCCAGGTGACCGGCGGCGCGGTCACCGCCGCCGAGCTGCGTCCCGACATGGCGGAGGCCTTTCGCGCCGTACCCTGCGGCAGCGACCAGGCGCACGCATCGGGAAGCGTTTCGCCCGCGCCCGGGCTTGATCCATGACAGCGGCCAGCCTGGCGGAGGACGATCTCCGCGCGCTGAAAACCGCCTTCCGCCGACTAATCGCCGCGGTGGGCGGGCTGGTCGCGGCCTCGGCCTGCGTCCGCGTCTCCACCTCCCAGCTCGCCCGCTACTATGACCTGAACGACCTCGCGACCTTCCCGCCGGTGGATGTCGTGACGCAGCTCGAGCGCATCGCCAACGATGCCATCGTCACGCTCGAGCAGGCGCGCCTGACCGGCCATCGCCTGGTGCCGGAACGGGCGCGCGATGGCGCGACCCTGGCGGCGGAGGTTGCGGCCTTCGCGCGCGCCTCCGGCGAGGTGCCGGCCGCGCTCTGCGAGGCCCTGGCCGATGGCGAGATGAGCCAGGCCGAGGCCGACGCGATTGGCGCTGTGGCCATGCGCCTGGCCGCCAAGCTCGCGCGCGTCACCGTTGCGGCGGAAGCCGCTGTCAGCTCGCCCGCCGCCCCCGCGGTGAAGGGCGAGGGAGCGCCCGCCGACCGTCGCCCGCTGGGCGGGGATGGCGGCGGGCGCGTGCCTCGCCGGCAGCGCACATGACGCGGCGCAGGCGCGCCGGTCGCCGCGGCGGCCGACTGAACTTCCGGGCCATCAACAGGGCCGCCCTGCCGCATCTCGGAACGCTGTGCCTGCGGTGGCTGCCGGGCGGCAGCCAGCAGGGCAAGGCATGGCGCTGCGGCGACCTGCAAGGCAATCCGGGCCGGTCGTGCAGCGTCAATCTGCACACCGGCTACTGGTCCGATTATGCGGCCGGAATCTGGGGTAGCGACGTCATCAGCCTCGCCGCCGCCATCCACAATCTCAGCCAGGCGGAAGCCGCGCGCAGCATCGCCGAGATGCTCGGACTCGACTTGGGGGACCACCATGTCTGAACAAACGGGAACGCCGAAGAAGGACAGCGCGGACCCCTTCGCGCCGCTCAAGATGAACGGCGCCACACACCATCCGCAGCCCCGCCCCGACAGCAAGGAGGTCTGGGAACCAACCCCGACACCGTTGCCGCTGGAACCACCTCAAGTCGGCGAGCTGTTCCACCCCGGCTTCGGCAAGGCCGTCACCTGCTGGCCCTACCGCGATGCCGAAGGTGCGCTGCTGTTTGTCGTCGCGCGCTTCGAGCGACGTGACGACCGCAAGGTGCGGAAGGACGTCACCCCCTTCTGCCACGGCCGCCGCGTCTGGACCGACAGCAGGGGCGTGCGCCAGGACCGCACCGGTTGGCACATGAAGGCGCCGCCGGCGCCGCGCCCGCTCTACGGGCTGCCGGCCCTGGCCGCCCGGCCGAAGGCGCCCGTGCTGCTGGTCGAGGGCGAGAAGGCCGCCGACGCGGCGGCGAAGCTGTTCCCCGACCATGTGGCGATCGCGAGCCAGGGCGGCAGCAATGCCGCATCCCGCGCCGACTGGTCGCCCTTGGCCGGCCGCGACGTCACCTGCTGGCCGGACCGGGACGAGCCCGGCCTCGCCTACGCCAATGCCGCGGCGGGTTTCACGCGCCCCAGCACCGGCGCCAAGGCGAAAAACTTCCGTATCGTCGAGGTCCCGCGCGACTGGCCGGATGGCTGGGATCTGGCGGACCCCCTCCCCGCCGGCGCCTCGCCCGAACTCCTGGCCGAGTTGCTGGCCGAAGCGCAGGACGCCGACCCGCCCCAACTCCCCCCCAACTTCCTCTTCAAGAACACCGGCCTCTGGTTCGACCCCGGCGCCAGCCTCGATGAGGAAGTGCCGGCGGAACGCGTCTTCATCGCGGCGCCCTTCGAGGTGGTGGGTGAGGCCAATGACGGCGCTGGCCAGAACTGGGGCCTCGTCATCCGCTGGAAGGACCGCGACGACCGCCAGCACCAGTGGAGCGTTCCGAAGCGCCTGATCCACTCCGACGGCAACCGCATCGCCGAGGAACTGGAGGAGGCGGGGCTGCACTGCAACCCCAGCGGCAAGGCACGGAACCTGCTGAAGCAGTTCATCGGCGGCGTGCGCAGCAAGCGGCGGCGGATCTGTGTGGACCGGACCGGCTGGCACCTGGCCAATGGGAAGAACGTCTTCATCCTCCCCGGCGGCGAGGCCTATGGGCCCGCCGCCAGCTCCGTCATCCTGCAGACCGAGCATGCCGGCACCGATGGCGCCTTCCTGGCCGCCGGCACACTGGCCGACTGGCAGCAAGGCGTCGGCCGCCTGGCCTCCGGCAATCACCGGACCATGCTCGCCATCTGCATCGCGCTGGCGACGCCGCTGATGGACATCGTCGGGGGCGACAGTGGCGGGTTCCACCTGGTCGGCACCTCCCAGACCGGCAAGTCGACCTCCGCCTATGCGGCGGGCAGCGTCTGGGGCAAGGGCGCACGCGGCGCCCAGGTGCGGCAGTGGCGCGCCACGGCGAACGGGCTGGAAAGCGCGGCGGCCGAGACCAGCGACACCGTGCTGATCCTGGACGAGATGGGCATGGCCAGCAGCAACGAGGTCGCGGACACGATCTACATGCTGGCCAACGGCTCCGGAAAGCAGCGGGCCGGCCGGGATGGCGGCGGCCGAAAGACGCGGACCTGGCGGACACTGTTCCTATCGACCGGCGAGGTCACGCTGGGCACCAAGCTGCTGGAGGCCGGCCGCAAGCTGATGGCGGGTCTCGAGGTGCGGCTGGTGAACCTCCCCGCCGATGCCGGTATGGGAATGGGCGTGTTCCAGTACCTCCACGACCACGAGAAGCCGCAGGAACTGGCGAAAGCGATCGAGGTCGGTGCGCGCACCAGCTACGGCACCGCCGGGCGCGCTTTCCTGACCCATCTGGTCCGCGCCCGTGTGACGGATGCCAAGGGGCTGGAGGCGCGGGTCAAGCAGGCGCAGGCAGGGTTCGCGAAGAAGCATGTGCCGGAGGATGCGGCCGGCCAGGTGCGCAGCGTGGCCGATCGCTTCGCCCTGGTCGGCGCGGCGGGTGAACTGGCCATCGCCTGGGGCGTGCTGCCCTGGCGACGCGGTGAGGCCATGGAAGCCGCCGCCGCCTGCTTCCGCACCTGGCTGGGCGAACGCGGCGGCGTGGGGTCAAGCGAGGACCAGCAGGCCCTGACCCAGGTGCGGGCCTTTCTGGAGCTGCATGGCGAGAGCCGTTTCACACCACTGACCCGGACCGATGAGGACGGGGACCTGATGCCGCCCAACCCCGACCATCAGCGCACCCAGAATCGGGCAGGCTGGCGTCGGCGGCTCAAGGATGTGGGTGGCTGGGAGTACCTGATCCAACGGGAGGTGTTCCGCTACGAGGTCTGCAAAGGCCTCGACGTTCAGCGGGTAGTCGCGGTGCTGCGTTCGGCGGGGGTGCTGATCAAGGGCGATCGGACTGGCTCCGGCAGCGTCCGCTTGGGGAAGAAGGAGGACACGGCCCGCGTGTTCCGGGTCAGCGGCGCGATCTTCGCCATGCGCGACATGGTGGGCGAGGACGAGCCGGACGACGAGTGAGGGGGTGAAAATGGCGCGTCACGCGCGTTACACCGTCACGCCATTGAAAAGGCGGCACTATTCCGGTGACGCGTGGCATGTCGTCGCGCGTCACCTCGTCACAAAATCGGCTGCCTCGGCGCGCCGAAGGCCGGAAGTGTGACGCGGTGACGCGCGGCAACGCCGGCCGCGTCACCGGTTTTTCACAATAAAACCAATGGCGTGACGGTGTAACGCGTGTGACGCGCGGATTTTGGGGAAGGAAACCAAGCTGATGACCGAGACGCGGCGACAACGGGGGCGGGAGATGGCTGGCTGGCCGCCCATGGGCGCCATCCTGACTGGTCTCGCTTCGCCGCGGCGCGGGTGGCTCAGGCCAACTTCTCGGCAGATGATCCGGACGTCGCCGCCGAGCTGCGGCGGCGATACCCACCCGAGGTGAGCTGGTGCCTGCCGGACGGGATGACGCAGTGGCGGCCGGCCACGGTGCCACGCACCCGCTGATAGCACCGCCCCGTTCCCTGTGCCGTCTCCAGCGTCGGACGAGCAGGCGGACGGAGAAAATGCCTACTCACGCCTCTGCGCTCTGTGATACTTCTCCTCTCGGCGCCGGGCGGGGGCCTGCCGCCTTGAGGCCCCCTGCATCACCTCTTCGACCCCGAGGAGACCCCGAAAGCCCATGGATCACGTGGCAGGTTCTGGGGTAGGTCTTCGGATAACCTGGGACAGCCACGCGCCACTGCCACACCGGCGGAGGCCCGCGCCCCGCCATTGCGCGGCGCCCCTGCCCAGGCACGCCCATCCGTTCTGACATTCGGCGCCGCGGACCCTCCGCCGGCGCCCGCGCGCGCTTGGAGGCGCCCCATGAACATGACCCGCGTCCAGCACCTGGCGGCCGCCCGGCCGCAGGAGCCGATCTATGATGCCGAGGTGGTGCAGTACCGGCTGGAGGAGGCCGGGGCGACGCTGCTGGCCCTCCCCTCCAAGGGCTGCCTGCCGGCCGGCTATCGCAGCAACTGGCCGGAGGTGCTGGTGAATGCGGCGGAGGCCTATGGCTACGGCCCCATCACCATCAAGGCGCCGGTGCCCAGCGCGCGGAAGGTGACGCGCATGGACGAGGCCTTCGGCTGGATGAAGCTGGTGCCGGAGGACCGGATCAACCACCGGCGGATCCTGCTGTTGCGGGCGCTGACCAGCCCGATCACCGGCCGGCATCGGCATAGCTGGCGATCGATCGGGACGATGTTCGGCTGGGACTACCGGGCGGTGCAGCGCTGGCACGCCGAGGGCATCAGCTGGATCGTGATGGCGCTGTACGCGCAGCAATGCGGCGGGGCGGAGTGGGCGCGGGTGTGGCGGGAGGAGCGGGAGGGGCCGGATAGTTTGGCGCGGTGTTAGCCGCCGGCCATCGGCGAAGGGCATGCTCGCAGCTGCTAGAAGCCAACTCAGCTACCAACATGCCCTTCACAGTCGCCGCATCAGGCAGCGAGGCGCGTAAGCGTGTCCCTGGCGGCCTCAATGGCCCGCTCGCGCGCCTCGCTTCCAAGCGCCACTCCCTCGGCCCGGACGAACGTGACGTCCTTCACGCCAAGGAAGCCGAACACGGCGCGCAGGTAGCTCTCCTGGTGCTCCATTGGCGCCGCCGGGGTGCCTGGCCCGTAGAAGCCGCCGCGCGAAGAGGCGACGATGATCCGCTTGCCACCCGCGAGTCCCTCGGGACCGGACGCCGTGTAGCGGAAGGTCACCCCCGCGATGGCGATGCGGTCGATCCACGCCTTCAGTTGCGAAGGGACGCCGAAGTTGTACATGGGCGCCCCGATGACCACGACGTCGGCTGCGAGGAACTCCGCCAGCGCCGTCCTACCTGCTTCCACATCACGCTGGACGGAGGGATCAGCCGCGAAAGCGCCCTGGGCAGCAGCGAGATGCGCACCGGACAGGTGGCCGATCGGAGTGGCGCCGAGGTCGCGGTAGGTAACCTCCAGCCCCGGGTGCGCGGCACGTTGGGCCGCCACGACATCGGCCGAGAGAAGCCGACTGACCGAGGCGTCGCCAAGGATGCTTGAATCGATGTGCAGGAGCTTCACGGGTGCCTCCATGAGAAGCAAGGCTTCATGCGGTCGGTGCCGCCGTCCCCGCGAAAGTGCGCCCGTGACAGGCAGTGCAGTAGCCTATATGTCTCGATACGAACCATCTGTCCGGACGATAGATGCTTGACGGCGTATCCCTCGACCAGCTTCGCACCTTCATCGCCGCCGCCGACGAGGGGAGCTTCTCTGCCGCAGGGCGCAGGCTCGGCCGGGCGCAGTCCGTGGTCAGCCAGACCCTCGCCAACCTCGAGGGCCAGCTCGGGGTGCAGCTGTTCGGGCGGGATGGCCGCTACCCGGTCCTGACCCCTGAGGGGCGGGCGCTGCTCGCCGATGCCCGGGAGGTCGCGGGGCGGATGGATCTGTTCAAGGCACGCGCCAAGGGGCTGGCGGGTGGCCTGGAGCCGGAGCTCAGCCTCGTCGTGGACCCCATGTTCCCGACGAAGGCGCTGACCCACGCGCTCGCGGCCTTCCACCGTGAGTTTCCCGCGACGCCGGTCCGGGTCTCGGTGGAGGGGCTGGGCGCGCTTCTCGAGCCTGTGCTGGACGGGCGCTGTGCCTTCGGCATCGGCGGCGCGCGGATCCTCGACCTCCCCGAGCTCCGGAGAGAGCCCCTGCCCTCCATCCGCTACCAGATGGTGGCGGCGCCGGGCCACCCGCTGGCAGCCCACCCTGGGGCGATTGCCGAAGAGGTGCTGTCGCGTCACGTCCAGCTTGTGCTGAGTGACCGATCCACCCTCTCAGCGGGCAAGGAATTCGGGGTGATGTCGCCCAGGACGTGGCGCCTGTCGGACCTCGGTGCGAAGCACGCCTTCCTGAAGGCGGGCCTCGGCTGGGGCGGCATGCCGCTCCACGCTATCGAGGCGGATCTGGCTGCGGGCGACCTCGTGGCGCTAAAAGTCGAGGGTGTAGACCCCTTGGCGCGCCTGCCCATGGCTGCCATCCACCGGACGGATTCCCCGCCCGGTCCCGCGGGCCGCTGGCTCATCGACTGGCTCTGCGGGGCCTGCGCCGGGGTCGAGTGACTCAGCAGAGGAAGGGTGCGGCCCGGGTCGTGCAGGAGCCCTGCATGGGCCGACCCGCTGGGAGAAGCAGGCGGTCCTGGCACCTACTGCGGGATCTGTTGGCGATGCCCGCAAACATGAACGCCATGTCATTTTCCGCTTGATCACATGGCGGCTTCTGAGGTAGCGGAAGCGCCATGATGCCCGCGAAGGGCCGGCACGCCCCACGCGTCGCCGGCCCACTCCGCAGAAGCCCTCGGACCACCCGGTCCGGGGGCTTCGTCGTTTCCGGACGCCACCGCGCGCAGACCGGCGCGCCATAACATCCCGTCAAACGTCCGTATGGGTCTGTGACACGGCAGCGGAGGGCGGGCGGGTGTTCCGTTTTGTCAAACCTTCCCTTCGAGGCGGGACGGCCGGAATCACCCGCTGAGCCGTTCATCTGTACCAACCTAGTCAACGCTCGTTTGCGGATGGAACACCCGTAGAATGCCCCGTCCCCGGCTCAGGGCGCCCGCACAGGGCCCGGCCGGCGGACCGCTCTTCATCGCCTACTACCGCGTCTCGACCGACCAGCAGGGCCGCAGCGGCCTGGGGCTGGAAGCTCAGAAGGCCGCGGTGGCCACCTTTGTCGCTTCCAACCCCCTCGGCCGCCTGGTCGCGGAGTTCGAGGAGGTGGAAAGCGGCAAGCGGGTGGATCGGCCGCAGCTCGCCGCCGCCCTTGCCGCCTGTCGCGCCCGACGCGCGGTGCTGGTCATCGCGAAGCTCGACCGCCTGGCGCGCAACGCGCGCTTCCTGCTCTCCGTCGTCGAGGGTGTCGGCGATGCCGGCGTCGCCTTCTGCGACCTGCCGCAGATCCCACCTGGTCCGACCGGCAAGTTTCTGCTGACCCTGCTCGCCGCCGTCGCCGAGCTCGAGGCCGGGCTGATCAGCCAGCGCACCAAGGCGGCGCTCGCCGCGGCGAAGGCGCGCGGCGCCAAGCTCGGCGGGCCGCGCATCGTCCGCGGCTTTGACACCGCCACATCCCGCGCCGGCCGAACGGCGCAGACCGAACGCGCTGCAGCGTATCATCGCGACGTATGGCCCTACATCGAAGCCGCCAGGAAGGCGGGTGCCACATCGCTCCGGGATATCGCTGCCGCGCTCACCGCCCGCGGCGTTCGGCCTCCCTCTGGTGGGGAGGTCTGGCACGCATCGCAGGTGAAGCGCCTGATGAATCAAGGAAGCCAGAGCTGATGCCGACACCCAGGAAGTCGCCCGCCCGCGCCAAGGCCACCACGGTGGCGCCGGTGACGCGGCCGCAGATCCTCGACCGCAAGGTCATCGCCGACGCTGGCACCTATGCGGTGAACAAGGCGGAGATCGATCGCCTGACCGCAGAGAACGAGGCGCTGAAGGTCACGCTGCTGCACGCCATGGGGCCGCATGAAAGCGTCATCGCCGGCAACCGCGTGCTGACGCGCAGCTCCCACGCCAGCACGCCGGCGACCGAAAACGTGGTCATCACCAAGGCGATGATCGGCCAGATCATCCCGGGCAAGAAGGGCCGCAAGGGCTACACCACCCTGACTGTGCAATAGCACAGGGGCGTCACGCCGTTCCGTCGGCAGGCCTCCGCAGCCGGCGGGCCAGTCGGATCCATTCGTCGCGCTCAGCTTGCGGCACCAGAGGATCCTTGGCGTAGAGCTCTGCTGTGCGCAGCAGCGGCTCGCGCAGCTCCGCTGCCTCGTCTGGCTTTGCGAGAAGCGCGAGAATCATGTCGCGGATCAGGTTGCGGGAAGCATCCCAACGGGTTTGCAACGGCATGCCATGTTCCTCCCCAGGAATTGGCCGGGCAACGGGCGCCAAGATGATTCATGTCGATGTCGATTTCAACCCGCTGACGCGCCGACTGGATGACCTGGCCCGCAACCAGGTGCCCTTCGCCACGGCCCGTGCGCTAACCGACATGGCGCAGGCGGCCGCAGTGGCGAACCGCCGCGCGCTGCCCAGCATCTTCGACAGGCCCACGCCCTTCACCCGCAACGGCATCGCGGTCACGCCGGCCCGGAAGAACAACCTGGTCGCGCGGGTCTTCGTGAAGGACCGCCAGGCCGAGTACCTGCAGCTTCAGGAGACGGGCGGCACGCGCCAGCCGGAGCGCTCGAAGCATGGCGGCACCGGCAAGGGTCAGGCGCTGATCATGCCGAAGGCGATCGCGCGCAACGCCTTCGGCAACATCCCGCGCCGCGGCCTCGCCGCGCTGCAACGCCGCAAGGATGTCTTCGTCGGCAAGACGCCATCCGGTGTCGGCGGCTTCTTCCGACGCTTGGCCAGCGGCGCGCTGCAACCGCTCGCGCTGTTCATCGGCCAGGCCCGCTACAAGCCGCGCTTCGGCTTCAGGGACCGCGCGATCAAGGTGGCCCGCGCCACCATGACGCCGGCCTTCCGCCAGGCACTCGCCAAGGCCCTCGCCACCGCGCGCCGGTAGGCGGGACCAAGCCAAACCATCACGAGGTCAGATGATGTTCACGCTCAAGCAGCGCGTGGTCGAGCACGTCCTTCGCATCACGCCCGCGCCCAGGAACGAGGCCGAGATGAAGATCCTCATCAGCCGCGTGCCGCGCAACCGCGCCGAGGCGCGCCGCTCCATCGCGACCAAGGGCAAGCGCGCCCGGGTCTGAGGTTGTGCCGCTCCCACGTCCCCGCCGATGGCGGCCGCGAGCGCGGCCCGACGGGCGGGACAGCACGGGGATGCGGCGCATCGGCGGCAGGAAGGACCTGGCTGGGCAGGAGGGGCGCGCATGCTGGCCCCCACCCCCCCGGTCTGGGTCCTTCCTGCCCCCACCCCCCCGCACGGGATGCTTCGCACCCCGATCCATCCCCAGCTATGGGTGAAAAAAGGTGTCCGCACCCCTGTCCGCACCCCCGCAGGATGGCATCTCCATCCGGGAGTTCGCGCGGCGCGAAGGGTGCAGTGACCGGCTGGTGCGGCGCGCCGTCGAACAGGGCAAACTCCACGCCCTGTCAAACGGGAAGCTAAATCCCGAACTGGTCGGCTCCGGCTGGCGGCATGGCAACCGGCACGCCGTGGCAGGTGCGGACAGGGGTGCGGACACCCTGTCCGCAGTGTCCGCACCGGTGTCCGCACTGTCCGCACCCGCCGAGGCGCTGGAACCGCAGCCGCAGGGCGGTGCCCTTCGCCGCCGCCGGCGCGCCGAGCCCGACGCCGAGGGCGAATCCCTCGACCTCGACGCCTTCGCCCGCCGCGTCCTCGCCGGCGATGCGCCGGAACTCGCGCAGTCCGAGAAGGTCAAAGCCGCCGCCGCCGCGCTCAAAGGCATGGTCACCGCCCGCAAGGCCGCCGGCGCCGTCATCGACATCGACCTCGCCGAGCAGGTCCTCTTCAACAGCGCCCGCGCGGCGCGCGATGCCTGGCTGAACTGGCCGGCCCGCGTCGGGCCGCTGCTGGCCGCCGACCTCAACCTCGAGGCGGATCGCGTCTCCGAGGCCCTGACCCGCTATGTCCACGAGCAGCTCGAGGAGCTCGGCGAGCCCGAAGCCGATTTCAGCGCACCCGGCGAGCCCGACTGAGCGCCTGGCCCGCGCCTGGCGCCGTGGCCAGACCCCGCCACCGCGGATCTCCGTGCCCGAATGGGCCGACCGCTACCGCCACCTCGCCAAGGGTGCCGGCTCCCGCTCCGGCCGCTGGCGCACCGCCACCGTCGAGGTGGCCCGCGGGCCGATGCTCGCCGTCACGGAGCCCGGCGTGCACACCATCAGCGCCATGGTCTGCACGCAGCTGATGAAGACCGCGCTGCTGGAGAACGTCTTCGGCTACTTCGCCCATCTCGACCCCTGCCCCATCCTCCTCCTCCAACCCAAGGAGGCCGCGGCCGAGCAGTTCTCGAAGGAGCGCATCACGCCGATGGTGCGCGCCACGCCGGTGCTGCGCGACCTGGTCGGCTCCGCCAAGACGCGGAACGCCGAGGAGACGCTGCTCTTCAAGAGCTTCCCCGGCGGCTTCCTGGCGCTGGCCGGTGCCGGCAGCCCGGACAACCTGGCGCGCCGGCCGATCCGCGTACTGCTCTGCGACGAGGTCGACAAATACGTCGTCACCCGCGAGGGCGAGCCGATCGACATCGCCGAGGAGCGCCTCGCCAGCTTCGACCTGAACTGGCTATCGCTGCGCGCCTGCTCGCCGACCGTGGAGGGCAGCAGCCGCATCGAGGCGGCAGAGGCGGCCAGCGACCAGCGGCGCGCTTCCCTGGCCTGCCCGCATTGCGGCCACCGCCAGTTCCTCGACTTCTTCCGGCACGTCCATTGGGACAAGCCGGAGGGCGTGCACCGGCCGGAGACGGCGCGGATCTACTGCGAGGCCTGCGGCACCGGCTGGAGCGAGGGCGACCGCCTCCGCGCGCTCACCACGGCCCGCTGGCACCAGACGCGGCCCTTCACCTGCTGCGGCGAGCGCCAGGCGCCGCTGGACGCCTACGAGGCCCGCTGGCGCGCCCTGCCGAAGCAGGGCGGCACGGCGGCCGCGGTGGAGACTACCTGGCAGTGGTGGGCCGGCCGGCGCTACGCCGTCTACCGCGCCACCTGCCGGCACTGCGGCGCCTGGGCTGTGCCGAACCAGCATGCGGGGTTCCAGGCCTCGAAGCTCTACTCGCCCTGGCAGCGCGATAAGCCGGCCGATGTCGCCGCGAAGTGGCTGGCGGCGCAGGGCGACGAGGAGAAGCTTCAGGTCTGGTGGAACACGCAGGCCGCCAGGCCCTACCGCCAGCACACCGGCAAGGCGCTGGCGCTGGATGCGCTGATCCGCCGCGCGAAGAACTGGCCCGGCGTGGTGCCGGAGGGCGTGGCGGTGCTGACCGCCGGCCTCGACGTGCAGCAGGACTGCGTGGTGCTGGAGCTGGTGGGCTGGGGCCACCACGAGGAATCCTGGTCCATCGCCTATGAGGTGTTCGAGGGCGATCCCGGCAGCGATGCGCTGTGGGACCAGGTGGACGCCTATCTGCTCCAGCGCTTTCACCGCGATGACGGCCGCCCCTTCGCGATTGAGGCCGCCTGCATCGACACCGGCGGGCACCACACCCAGAAGGTCTACGCCTTCTGCAAGGCGCGGCTGGGCCGGAAGATCTGGGGCATCAAGGGCGAGAGCGCGCAGAAGGGCGCGCGCAACCCGGTCTGGCCAACGAAGCGGCCGACGCCGGCGCACAAGGCGAGCTACCGGCCGATCATCCTGGGCGTGAACAGCGCCAAGGACGTGATCCGGAACCGCCTGGCGCTGGAGGAGCCCGGGCCGGGCTTCATGCATGTGCCGGCGACGCGGGATCTCGGCTGGTACCAGCAGCTGACGGCGGAGCGGCTGATCACGGTGAAGTCTGGGGTGAGCCGGTACCGGGTGTGGGAGCCGATCCCGGGGCGGCGGAATGAGGCGCTGGACTGCCGGGTCTATGCCTATGGCGCGCTATGCGGGCTGCTGCATTTTGGGCTGCAGCTGAACCGGCGGGCAGATATGGCGGAGGCGGGCTATGCGGGCGTGCCGAGGGAGGGGCAACTGGCGCTACGTGCGGCGAGCGCGAGGGCAGTGGCGTCATCGGAAGCGCCAGCCGCGCCAACGTCCCCAGTGCTTAACAATACAACGCGGCGCTGCCGCTGGGTGAGCTAGTGGGCTGTCTTGAAAAATGACCCGCTTGCTAGCGCCGACCTCGCAATGTGACCCAGGCGGGTTTAGGGGGATTGCGCCTAGGAGCGGCCAATCCAGTGATGGTAACCGGAACGCGCCGAAGACCAACCAGTCTACCATTCCGGCGGAACAACACGTCCATGATGTGGGTGCCCGAATAGGCCGAGTAGTCGTTCCAAGTGAAGCCCGTCCTTCCTCGGTGGCCCATGTCATTCTGGGCTTCCGCTTCCATTCCCTGGTTTCGAGCTACCCACTCAACCGTGGTGCCCGCGGCCAGCAGATCAGGGCGCTCGACGACGAAGCTGATGCTGCAATCTTTGGGAATGGGGCCAATTCTGTTGATCCCGCTGTAAGACAACCTCGGATTTGTCTCGGATATCGCCTTGATCGCGATGTTTGGCAGGGGCTCCGAGACTGCTAGCGCTTTCGAGAGCGAACCGCTGCTCTCGCTCAGGGACACTGCATCAACTGCCGGCATTGGAAAGAAATGTTGGAACGCGCGCGACCATATGTCAGCAGCCGTGATCTCATCCTCGGCCGACACGGCGTCCTCGGCTGTGGCGTGAAAGTCCTTTAGTGCATCCTTGAACGTCTGAGCCGCGGCATCAGACAAACGGTTGAGGTTCTCCGTCCTATCGATGGGATTCTGTACCGCAAGCGATGTTGCGAGGCGCGTTCGGACGCGACTAAGCGTCACGTGCAGAAGATCATCGTCCGCTAGAGAGCGCTCCTCACGCGTCATTGCAGCGACCGCCTCTGCGACGAGCACGGTCAGTACCACCGAGGACGGACGACCTCCCTCTTCGATTTTAAATTGCAAACCTGCCCAGGTTTTCATATACCGTATTAACCGCCTGACCCTGGCGCGCTCGTCATCCGCAAAGCTCTCTTTGAACCATTTGTAGAGAGCTTTTGGATCGCTTTCTTCCCATCCATGACCTGTCGCCAAGGTTCTTCTGTCACGCTCGCTATCGAGATGGTAGCAGGGCACATCGACGTGAAAGTCCTCGTCGTAGTGAATTCGGCAGCACCGAGGTTTCGGGTCGGCCACCTTCCGGACATCGTCCACGCCACCCGCGTATCCTTTCAGGCTGTCCTGAATGTGCTGCCTGAGTTGTTGCGGCGTGTGGTCTCCGTCCTCTGGCTGGCCGTGCCATAAAAAGTAAAGACCCAGATCAATGTCGAACTCCTCACCTTTTCTCGGGGGTCTGACCTGGGTGGCAAATTTGTAGGAACCTTGAAGCCACGTCCTGATCGCACGCCCAGTCCTGTCACTCAAATCGGCGCGAAGGTGGTCGGCGAGGTCGTTCCAGCGCAGTTGCTGAAGCTGGAACTGCGCTTCGGTTGGAGTGATCCTTCGATGAAGGGTCTCCTCCTCGGAATTGGAGCTGAAGAAAAGCGCGTTTGCTACTCCCATGGGATCAATGGACTCCGGCCAATCTGCGCTGAAAAAAGATGGAAGGCGCGGCCTCGTGTTCGAGCATTGTGCGAAGTAGCGGGTTGTTGACGGACGCGCGTATGGTGCTCTCGGCCAAGCCACCGATGGTGCGGCGGGCATCCTCATGAGCCACGTCGAGCGCGAGATCCCGGACTTGCTCGGGGCTCTGAAGTGTGTCCAGACGTAGGTAGCGGCCTCCTAACCGATGCCGAAGCATGGCATCGGTCATCTGTTGCTGCGATGCGAGCATCACTTGAACCAAGCGTTGCCCTTTTGCCCAACCGACGAGACCCAGATTCACACCGGTAGAATGTGAGAAGGAGAACTTTGAGGTGGTCGTGCCGATGCTTAGAAGCCGTACACGCTCGCATCGGATGTCAAGGAAGTGCTCCGCCTCGTGCAGAGCAACGTGATCTGGCGAGTTGGCAAACATTCCCCCGTCGGCGAACAGTTCTTCCCCAATGCTTGCAACAGGGAAGAAGGTGGGCGCTGCCGACGTGGCCATCGCTACGTCCACCAACTTTAAACGCCGATCCCGGCTGAAGTCCGGATGGTGAGGCGTCTTGAAGATTTGCGGGCCGCCCTTGGTTAGGTTTACCGCTGGTACCAAGCATGGGCGTTCAAGATCGCCCAACGTTAGCTCGCCGACGAGAGCCTGAACTGTTTCGCGGAGTGCTACTCCGTCGTATTTTGAACCGAAGAGCATACGTGCAATGTCGCGGATCGAAGCCAGCGAAGATTTTGGAGTGGCTCGGCTGGAGAAGATGCATTCTCCCCGCTCGGCAAAGGCATCGGCAATTCTTCGTGCCGGTACGCCAGCTGCAATACCTAGGGCAATGATGCCCCCTACCGAAGTCCCTGCGATCAAATCGAAGCATGAGCGGAGCGGCCTGCCCTCGAGTAGCTCCTCCAGTTCTGCCAAGATGCGCGCTGAGTATAGGCCGAGGTAGCCACCCCCACTCAGGGATAGTATTTGGAACGGGCCATCGGCACGGTTCGAGCCACCAGGGACGGCCATTCTGCCTCTCTACGATGCGCAGCTAGCGACACTACCGCGACCGGCAGTCACCGCACAATGCTATTGTTTCGATATCATTCTGGTGGGCTGGTGATGGTCGTTGAAACAGAATTGACACGCGCCGGCCCGGCGTTTCGCATTCCAAAACTTGGAGACTGCTGGGACATCATGTCCGCCTCCATCCCCAAAGGCGTCTTCGCAGGCATGACCCGCGAGGCCCTCACGGCCACCCGCGCCAAGCTCCAGCAGGCCCTCCTCGACCTCGCCATGGGCGAAAAGACCGTCTCGGTCGGCTATGCCGCCGGCGGCCTCTCCTCCCGCACCGCCACATTCACCGCCGCCGATGAAGCCCGCATCCGCGGCCTGATCCGCCAGATCAACACCGCCCTCGGCGAACCCCGCCGGGCGCTCGACGTGGTGTTCCGATGAAACGCGCCCGCTCCGCCGGCCAGGTCCTGCGCGCCCGTCGCCTGCGCGCCCAGGCCGGCGGGGTGCCGGGCGGCATCGGCGGCGCCTTCGCCTATGACGCGGCGAACCTCTTCAGCCAGGAAAGCGCCACCTGGCAGCCCTGGCTCCGCTCGCCCGATGGCGAGATCAACCACGACCGCGACCGCATGGTCGCCCGCTCCCGCGACCTCATCCGCAATGACGGCTGGGCCACCGGCGGCGTCACCCGCATCCTCGACAGCGCCATCGGCAGCCAGTTCCGCCTGGTCGCCAAGCCGGACTACCGCGCGCTGGAACGCTTCTCCCCCGGCTTCGACGCCAGCTGGGCCGACGACTTCGGCCGCGTGGTCGAGGCCGAATGGCGCATGTTCGCCGACGACCTCGGCCGGCATTGCGATGCGGAGCGGCATCAGACGCTGACCCAGATGTTCTGGGTGGCACTGCGCCACAAGGTGATCGACGGCGACAGCCTGGCCTGCCTGCTCTGGACGCCGGAGCGGGTCGGCGCCGGCGGCGCGCGCTACAGCACCTCCGTCCAGTTGATCGACCCGGATCGCCTCTCCAACCCCTACGGCCAGATGGACACGCTGACCCTGCGCGGCGGGGTGCAGCTGGATGGCGCCTCCGCCGCGGCGGTCGGCTACCACATCCGCCAGGCGCATCAGGGCGACGTCTACGCCGCCGTGCCCTCCATGCACTGGGACTACTTCCCGCGCGAAACGCCCTGGGGCCGGCCCATTGTGGTGCATGACTTCGACCGGGAACGTGCCGGACAGCATCGCGGCACGGGCATCCTCACGCCGATCCTGGCGCGGATGCGCATGCTCTCCCGCTACGACCAGGCGGAGCTGCAGCAGGCGCTGCTGCAAACCGTCTTCGCGACAGTCATCGAATCCCCGCTCGATCGCGAGGACCTGGCGCTGGCCACCGCCGGCGACGAGATGATCGGCGCCTATCAGCAGCTGCGCGGTGAGCACCACGCGGCGAACCCGTTGATGATCGGCGGCGTGAAGGTGCCGCACCTGGCGCCGGGCGAGACGCTGAAAAGCCAGAGCGCCACACGCCCGAACAGCGGCTTCGAGGCCTTCCAGTCGGCCGTGCTGCGCGCCCTGGCGGCCGCCACGGGCCTCTCGGCCGAGCAGCTGACCTGGGACTACAGCAAGACGAATTACAGCAGCGCCCGGGCGGCGATGCTGGAGGCGTGGAAGACGGCGATCCGCCGGCGGGACTGGTTCGCCATGGGCTTCGCCAACCCGATCTACGGCGCCTTCCTCGAGGAGGTGCTGGAACGCGGCCTGGCGCCGCTGCCGCGCAACGCGCCGCCCTTCGCCGAGATGCGGACGGCCTATGCCCGATGCCGCTGGATCGGCCCGGCGCGCGGCTGGGTGGACCCGGTGGCGGAGCGCCAGGGCGCGGTGCTGGGCATGGAGGCCGGGCTGGGTACGCTGGAGGATGAGGCGGCCGAGCAGGGCCGGGACTTCGAGGAGAACCTGGATCAGCGGGCGCTGGAGATCCGCATGATGCAGGAGCGGGGGATTCCGCTACCGACCTGGGCGGCGGGGTCGCCGAACCGGCCTGCGGAGAAGCAGGAGAAGGCGAAGTAATTCTATCCTGTCGTGATCAGCGGGCATGGTCGTTCCCAGGTTCGTCCGGAACGGCCAGCATTGCGGGCGGCAAACGTGGCAGGGCGAAGTTTGGGAGAGGCGTGATGGAACGCACAGCGGAGCTTCGCCTTGCCCTGGCCAAAGAGGCCCTTCGGCAGGCAGAAATGCGGCTGGGAGATCAGGCGGTTGCTTTGGCCGCTCTCGAAACGCGAGCAACTGCGATCGTTGGGTGGTCGCTCGCCGGTTTCGTGGCGGCAGGCGCGGCGCTGCTGCGCCTGGAAACACTTCCCCTGTTGGCCTGGATTTCTCCAGGGGCGCTGGCGGGATTTTCGGCTGCGCTTTGCACGGCGGCATTGCCGCTTCTTCCCGGCGGCTGGGGTGTCCGTGGGCATGAGCCCTCGGAGATCCAAGCGGAATGGGCAGCATCAGAGGCAGACATTCTCGAATGGTGTGCCGATGGCTACGGACAGTCGATCAGCGACAACGCGGAGCGCCTGGCCAAGTCCTCGAAACTGGTTCGGCGCGCCATCGCGTACATGATCGCCGCCCCAATCTTGGGCGTCAGCCTTGCTTTGGCGGCCTGGGTGGCGGGGCTGGTCTAGGCGGCGGCGGCGTGGGCCGGGTCGTGCCGATAGGACCGCGCTGCTCTGTCGGCGGTCGTGTGGGTGGCCGCTCTGGGCTTTTGCTCATCGCGATTCTCCTAAGCATCCCATCCAAGCCGAACCACAATCGTTCCGCAATCGGAGAAAGAGAGCCGAATGCTCCTGACGAAGATCAGGCGGTTCTGCCTCGTCAGTCTTTCTTCTCAGCGGCCGCCTCCAAGCCAAGCTGGATCAATCGACGGATAGCCTCCGCACGGGTCGGGATGCGCGCGGTGAAGCGGTATTCGTCAATGGCTTCGGCCTCCCGCCGCGTCACCATGACGGGAAGGCGCACATCCTTTGGGTCGCGGTCCATGCGAATAAGTATGTGCTGACTGCGCCGCTTGCACAACTTGGTTGACAGGGGAAGCTATTTTTGGGCTGATTGTGCCGCTTGCACAAGCGGCCCAGAGGGCGGGCGGCAACCCGCGCCTCCGGGCCTGACCACAATCAGGCTGCTGAGGAGCCCTATCATGGCTGACCCAACCGTCGTGCCATTCGTCTTCGAGGACAAGGACCCGCTACGGGCCATCATCAAGGACGGCGAACCCTGGTTCGTTGCCTCCGATGCGTGCCGAGTCATCGGCATCGCGGACGTCAGCGACGCTGTCGCAAAGCTCGACCAGGATGAGGCTGATCGGGCTTCAATCCCGAGCAGCGGGCAGAATCGAGAGCATCTGATTGTCTCCGAGAGCGGGCTGTATGCGCTCGTGCTGCGCTCCCGGGACGCCATGACGGCGGGCTCCCCCGCCCACCGCTTCCGCCGCTGGGTGACCGGCGAGGTCCTGCCCAGCATCCGCCGCAGCGGCACCTATGGCCGCGCCGTGGAGCCCGGCTTCCGCGACAAGGTCTTCGCCGTCGAAAAGACGGAACGCATCTTCGGCACGGAGGCGGCGAAGGAGATGTGGTTCCACCTGCGCCTGCCGGTCACCCCCTCCATGCGCGCCCAGCGCAGCCTGTTTCCCCGCCCCGGCGAGGGCGGCGAGCCATGAGCCGCCGCGCCTTGCTCGCCACTGGCGGCCTCACCCTCGCCGGCGCCTGCATCGGCCTCGCCGCCCTGCCGGATGACCGGGACGCGAACCTGCTGGCCCTGCTGGCCGAGTTCGAACGGCTGGAGGCGGAGATCTACGCCCTCGGCGCCGCCTGCGAGACGGTGGAAGACGAGACGGCGACGGAGGCCGCCCGCGACAGGCTGATCGAGGCGCAGGATCGCCTCTATGCGCCCATCGTCGCAACGCGCGCGCAAACCCTGGCCGGCATCCAGGCCCGCGCCCGCAACCTGCCCCGCTGGGCGCCGCACCTGCTGGTATCGCAACCCGGCGCCGGCTGGGACCACCACTTCACCGCCGCCCTGCTGCGCGACCTGATCGCCCTGCCGGGGTAGCGCGGAGAGAATGAAAAAGGCGGCGGATCGCTCCGCCGCCACTTCGTTACTTCTTCCGGTTCCGCCCAATGAGCGCTGCGCGACGGCCGTAGTCGTCAGCGTCAATCGGGCGCTTCGCCCATTGATGCCAGGCAAAGCGTCGGTACCGAACCTTCGAAGTTGTAGGCACGTTGTATCGGTCTGCCATGAGGGAGGTCCTCACCAGTTGCGTTCACTGCCTGGAATTGCTTGCCGAGGGCGTGGACCGGTGGGATACGTCCAACCGGGTATCGAGAACCCATGCCCGGCAAGTGGGAGAGGGGCAGCCCCCCTCCCGGTCGGGACCGGACTTCGTGGCGTTGCAACCGCCACGAAGTCCGGCCGCCGGGCAAGCGCCCTTAGGCGCTTCCTCGACCCGCGCAAGTAATCAGACACGAGAGCCGTTGTCTAATGGTTAAGCGCTTTACGTCGAAAAAAAAGCGCGCGCCAAGCATTTCGGCCGCCAATTATTCACGCAAGTGTCTGTTTTTGAAGTAGATTTCTCCGTTAGAAAAATCGGATATGGCTAAGCGCGAAGGCACCATGCGGCCAGCGTGCATCATAGGCACGAGTACAATCCGGCGTGCGAGACAGCTTTTCCGAAGCAGTGTTTGTAAGATTCCCGGGATGATTAGTAGGATATTTCCTATTCTAATTAGGAATCTTCCTTGTTTGAGTAGGAAATTTGAAGATTCTTAAGTAGGAAAAATCCTACTTCAAATGAAGAATTCTACTGATCTCACCACTGATCTTCCCTTCTTGGTATGATTTGTCCTTCGACAGAGTACGGCGTGGAGGCCTACGCGACCTCCCGATGGAGGTCTCCGTGACCCGCTTCCCCCACCTGGCGCAGCGCCTGTTCAACACGCCCATCGCCATCCACCCGGCCAAGGCCGAGGTGGTGATGGCGGCGCTGGCGGACCGGCTGGGCATCGCCCGCCTTTTCAGCGCCGGACAGCTGGTCGCGCTGCGCCCGCAGGCCTTCGACGAGGATGAGGCCGCGGTGCAGCGCGGCCCGCGCGAGGATGACGCCAAGGGCTACCGCATCGTCGGCGGCGTCGCGCTGATCGAGGTCAGCGGCACCCTCGTCCAGAAGCTCGGCACGCTGCGCCCCTATTCAGGCATGACCGGCTATGACGGCATCCGGCTCAACCTGCTGGCCGCGCTGCGCGATCCCGATGTGCGGGCCATCGCCTTCCTGATCGACAGCCCTGGCGGGGAGGTCGCCGGCTGTTTCGACCTGGCGGACACCATCCACAGCCTCCGCGGCGAAAAGCCGCTCTGGGCCATCCTGGATGAGAACGCCTTCTCGGCCGCCTATGCCATCGCCTGCGCCTGCGACCGCATCACCGTGCCCCGCACCGGTGGCACCGGCTCCATCGGCGTCATCGGCATGCATGTGGATTTCTCGGAGGCGCTGTCCCAGGCCGGCATCACCGTGACGATGATCCGCTACGGCGCCCACAAGGCCGAGGGCAATCCTTACGAGAAGCTCGAGGCCGCGGCCCGCGCGCGCATGCAGGCGGATATCGACACGATGGGCGAGCTCTTCGTCGAGACCGTCGCCCGCAACCGCCGCCTGAAGGCCTCCGCCATTCGCGGCACCAAGGCCGAGACTTTCCTCGGCGCCGCCGGCGTCGCGGCCGGCCTGGCGGATGCCGTGCAGTCGCCAGACCAGGCCTTCGGCGCGCTGTTCCGCAGCCTGTAGCGCCGCCCCACCACTCCATCCCCCGACGAGGTTCCGATGTCCCGTTCCCGCAAGCCCGCGGGCGCGCCGCCTGCGCGCGCCTCCAAGTCCCGCAAGCGCCAGGCCGCCGAGGCGCTCCCCTTCGCCCATCTGATCGGCGCCGACGCCGTCGCTGGCTCCGGCAAGCGTTCGGAGGAGGATGAGCGCGACGACGACAAGGACGACGATCGCCGCGACGCCTCCGCCGCGAAGGATGACGACGACGACAAGGATCGCGCGGCCGAGGATGACGACGGCGACGACGACAAGGACCGCGCCGAGGACGACGACGACGACGAGAAGGCCGAGGAGGATGACGAGGAGGAGGAGGACAAGCCGAAGGGTTCCGCCGCCGCCCGCCAGGCCGCCCGCGCCGCCACCAAGGCCGAGCGCGCCCGCTGCCGCGCCATCTTCACCTCGAAGCACGCCGCCGGCCGCGTCGCCGCCGCCTGCAGCCTCGCCTTCGACACCGGCATGTCCGCCAAGGCCGCCATCGGCGTCCTGAAGTCCCTGCCGCGCGAGGGCAGCGCTGCCGGCGCCGGCCAGCCCAGCCTGTCCGACCGCATGGCCGCCCTCGGCGGCCCGCGCCCCACTGGCGCCGCACCCGCCCCCTCCGGCCGCCAGGCCATCACCAGCTCCTGGGATGCGGCCGCGCAGCGCGCCGGCATCGCCCGGAAGTAGTCGAGGACCCCCCGATGCCCAGCCCCGTCCTGAATGAAGGCTTCCACGCCGGCGCCTTCCTGATCTCCGAGGCCAATGGCCACCTCTCGCGGGAGGTCGTGACCATCAACAATGCCGGCGGCACCGAGCTGGTGCTGCAAGGCGGCCTGGTGCTGGCGCGGCTGACCGCCGACAGCTCCTATGTGGCCTACGACAATGTCGGCTCCGATGGCAGCGAGACGGCCCGCGCCATCCTGTTCAACCCGGTGCTGATCCCGGCCGGCGCCTCGCGCAAATGCACCATCATCGCCCGGCTGGCGGAGGTGAATGCCTCCGAGCTGGTCTGGGCCGAGACGGTCGACAGCACCGGCATCACCGCCGGCCTAGCCGACCTGGCCGCCAGCTTCATCATCGGCCGCTGAGCCACGCGCGACGCGCCCTGGCCTGGGAACCCCGCTCCATGACCATCATGAACCTGTTCCGCACCGACGCCTTCTCGGCGCTGGAAATGACCAGTTATGTCGACCGCCACCCCTATGCGCCGACCGGCCTCGGCAGCCTCGGCGTCTTCGAGGACAAGCCGATCCGTACCACGGCACTCGCCGTCGAGGAGCGCAACGGCCAGCTCATCATCATCCCCACCTCGGACCGCGGCGCCCCGCTCAAGCAGCGCACGACCGAAAAGCGCAAGATGCGCTACTTCGAGGTGCCCCGACTGGCCCATGCCGACACCATCCGCTCCGCCGAATTGCAGAACATCCGCGAATTCGGCCAGGAGACGGTGCTGATGCAGCTCCAGACCGAGGCCGCCCGCCGCCTCTCCGGCCCCACCGGCCTGACCATGAACATGGAGGTGACCTGGGAGCTGCATCGCCTCGGCGCCGTGCAGGGCATCCTGCTGGATGCGGACGGCTCCACCCTGTTCAACTGGTTCTCCGAATTCGGCGTCACCCAGCCGGCGGAGGTCGCCTTCGACCTGACCGGCAGCAGCACCGTCGGCACGCTGCGCAAGAAATGCGCGAAGGTCGTGCGGCAGATGATGCGCGCCGCCCAGGGCGCCTGGACGCCGAGCACCCGCGTGCAGGCCATCGTCGGCGACGAATTCTGGGACGACCTCGTGGCGCATCCGGACGTGGTGCAGACCTACGTCAACTGGAACGCCGCGGTGGAGCTGCGCGGCGGCACCGCCTTCCAGTCCATGCCCTTCGGCGGCATCGACTGGATGAACTACCGCGGTACCGACGACAACACGACCATCGCCGTGGCGTCCGACAAGGCGAAGTTCTTCCCCGTCGGCGCGCCCGGTGTGTTCGAGCGTGCCCTGGCACCGGGCGAGAGCTTCGACTGGGTGAACACCCCCGGCAAGCCGATCTACATCCAGCCCATCATCGACCGCGACCGCAACGCGGAATTCACGATGGAGGCCTATTCCTACCCGCTGCACATCTGCACCCGGCCGGGAATGCTTCAGCGCGCGCGCAAGGGCGCCTGAGGCCGCCGTGGCGATCGACTTCGCGCGGCTGGATGCGGCGGTGATGCGCGCCTTCCAGGAGGCGGAGCCCATCCTCTACGGCCCGCGCTTCGAGCCCGATTTCGAGGTGCCCGGGATCTTCGACACCTGCATGGTCGAGGTGCCCGGCCCGGGCGACGGGCCACCCGTTCTGGTGGCGCGCTCCACCCTGTCGATCCGCGCGGCGGAGCTACCGCCCGGCTATGCGCCGAAGCCGCTCGACCGCGTGCTGATCCGCGACGTCACCTATGACGTCACCGGCGCGGCGCTGCCGGACTCCGAGGGCTGGATCCTGCTGCATCTGGGCCGCGTCGAATGACGGTGCAGCATCGCGTCGCGGTACGCGACACCGTCGCCAACCTTCTGGCGGAGCGCGTGCTCGCCCTCCGCAAGCGGGTCTTCCGCGCCCGCACCTGGCCGCTGTCGGAGGACGAGCTGCCGGCCGCCCTGGTCTATGGCTGGCAGGAGGAAAAGAAGCGCACGGGCGGCGCCTCGATCAAATCCTTCTATGCCGTCTCCTTCATCCTGGCGGTCGAGCTCCGCCTCGATGCCAGGTCCCGCGATGCTGTCGCGCTGGAAGCCGAGCTTGAGGAGTTGGCCGGCGCCATCACCCAGGTGGTGATGACCGCCGGCGAGTTGCTGCTGCCGCCCGATCGCAAGATCGAGCGCATCGACGGCGTCAAAACCACGCTCGGCATCGACACCAAGAGCAGCGAGCTGGCGCTGGGCTCCGCCCTGCTCGCCTTCGACATGGCCTGGACCGAGGTCTTCGAGACACCGCACCCGCCCACCGACTGCGAGGCGACCAGCCTCGCCTTTCGCCCCATCGCGCGCCGCCAGGCGTAGGAGCCCCTCCCGATGTATGTGAAGCCTGCCGAGGGCCTGTCGGTCCCCGACCCGATCCTGCGCGACCACCTGCCCGCCAAGGGCCGCGAGGTGCCGCGCAACGCCTACTGGATGCGCCGCCTGCGCGACGGCGACGTCATCGAGACCCTGCTGCTGGCCGCACCGGCGGCCGCGCGGAGTGACGGCTGATGATCGGCTTCCGCGAGATCCCCGCGAGCAACCGCTCGACCCTGTTCTTTGCCGAGCTGGACAATTCGCGCGCCAATTCCGGCACCGCCGGCGCGCTGCGCAGCCTGATCATCGGCCAGCAGCTCGCGACCGGCGACCTGCCACCCAACATCCCCGCGCTGATGGACAGCCTCACCTGGCTCGAAGGCCGCGCCGGGCGTGGTTCGCTGCTGGCGCTGATGGCCGCGGCCTATCGCAAGCGCGACCGCACCGGGGAGGTGCATGTGCTGCCCATCGCCGATGACGGCGCCGGCACCGCCGCCACCGGCACCTTCACCGCCATCGCCGCCCCCACCGAAAGCGGGCCGGACTACCCCTATATCGGCGATCGCCGCCTGGTCGTCGGCCTCTCCAGCAGCATGACCCCGACCGCCGTCGCCGCCGCCTATGCCGCCGCCATCAACGCCGATACCAGCCTGCCGGTGACCGCCTCCAGCGTCGCCGGCGTCGTCACCTGCACCGCCCGCAACAAGGGCCTCGCCGGCAATGGCATCAGCCTCGGCCGCAACCTGGCGGGCGCCGCCGGCGGCGAGGTGCCGCCCGCGGGACTGGCCATCACCGTCTCCGGCATGGCCGGCGGCAGCGCCAACCCCGTCATCGACCTGGCACTGGCCAATCTCGGCGCCGAGGACTTCGAGTTCGTGGTGATGCCCTACACGGACCCGACCAATCTCAACCTGCTGCGCGACCACCTGGCCGCCCGCTGGTCCTGGGACCAGATGCTCTATGGCGGCGCCTTCACCGGGTTCCGCGGCACGCTCAGCGCCAGCACCACCTTCGGGCAGGGCCGCAATGACCCGCATATGGTCTGCCTCCCGGCCGATGCCTCGCCCAGCCCGCCCTGGATCTGGGCCGCCAACCTCGCCGGCGCCTGCGCCACCAGCCTCCGCGCCGATCCCGGCCTGCCCCTGCATAGCCTGCCGCTGGATGTCGTGGCCCCGCCCCGTGACAAGCGCTGGGGCATCGGCGACCGCAACATCCTACTGAACAACGGCCTCGGCGCCTTCACGGTCGCCGCCGATGGCCGGGTCATCACCGACACGCTGGTCACCACCTATCGGCTGAATCCGCAGGGCGCGCCCGACGACAGCTACCTCTACCCGGAGACGCTGTATCTGCTGGCCGCCGCCATCCGCCGCCTGCGCAACTACGTCACCAGCACCTTTGGGCGCTTCAAGCTGGCCTCGGAGGGCATGCGCTTCCGGCCCGGCGCGCGCATCGTCACCACGGGCGTGATCCGCGACGGCATTTTGGGCGAGTACCGCCGCATGGAGGCCGAGGGGCTGGTGCAGGACTACCAGGCCTTCGCGGCCGAGTTGGTGGTAGAGCGCAATGCCTCGAACCGCTGCCGCGTCGATGGCCTGCTGCCGATCATCCCGATCGACCAGTTCCGCCAATTCGCTGGCCTGGTGCAGTTCCGCAAATCCGAGGGGGTGAGTTGAGATGGCGCTGCAACCCGGTGCCCTGGCGGGCACCTCCTACCTCTATATCGACGGCGTCGAATACGACGTGGTCGACAGTGTCGGCTGGCAATCCGCCCGCTCCGTCAAGGAGACGATGGTCGGACAGAACGGCGTGCACGGCTTCAGCGTCAAGCCGGTGGCGCCCTACATCAAGGCCAAGATCCGCGACAATGCCGGCACCCGCGTCGCCGATTTCGAGGCGATGGAGAGCGTCTCCGTCTCGCTTGAGCTGGTCAGCGGCAAGCGCGTCACCGGCAACGGCATGTGGTGCGTCAACGCCCAGGAAGTGAACGCCGACGACGCCACCTTCGAGGTCCGCTTCGAGGGGCCGGATGTGCAGGAGAGCTGAGCATGGATGATCTGGACGAGGACGTGATCGAGGAGATCCCGCCGCGGGTGATCCGCTTTCCGCCCGTGGAATACAACGGCGCCACGGTCACGGAGATCACGCTGCAGCCGCTGACCATCGAGATGATCGTGGCGGCACAAAAGCAGGGCAATGAGATCGCCCAGGCGGCGCATCTCATCCAGCGCAGCGCCGGCATCGCGCCCCAGCTGGTGACCAAGCTCTCGCCCAAGGTGCTGGAGGTGGCCAGCCGGTACTTCGCGCGTTTTTTGCCCGCCGACCCGCCGAGGGCTGGGGACCAGCCGCCGCCCGGGTGACGCTCGCCTGCGGCTTTGGGCCGCGGGAGGCCTTCGCGATGACGCCGATGGCGCTGCTCTGGTGGGACCGCCAGGCCGCCGCATTCGGCCGCAGGAACTGACATGTCCGGGACCACCTCTGCCGGCGCGCTGAGCGTCACCATCGGCGCCGTCGACCGCCTCTCGGCGCCGCTCGCCCGGATGAATGCCGGCGCGCTGCGCCTGGCCGCCGGCATCGGCCGCCTCAGCGATGCCAGCCGCACCACCACGGGCCTCGACCGCCTGTCCCGCCTCGCCGGCACGGCCGCGCGCAACATGGCGCTGATCGTGCCCTCGCTCTCCGCCCTGACCGCCGCGGGCTCCATCGCCGGGGTGCTGCGGCTCGCCTCTGGCTGGGGGAGCTTCGGGGCGCAGCTCACCCGCACCGCCTATCGGGTGCAGAGCACCGCCTCGGCGCTGTTCGCCATGCGCGGCGCGGCCCAGCTGGCGGGCTCCTCCGCCGAGGACCTGACCCAGGGCCTCGAGGGCCTGGGCGATGCGCTGTCGGATGCCGTCGGTGGGCGGGATGACACCGCCGTCCAGTACTTTCGCCTCCTCGGCATCAACCTGCGCGACGCCAGCGGCCAGGCCCGCACGGCATCGGAGGTGCTGCCGGAGGTCGCCGATGCCATCGCCCGCATCGCCGATCCGCGGCTACAGGCCCGCGTCCTGGGCGCGCTGCGCCTGCCGGCCGGGCTGCTGCCCTA